>Ga0197143_1000129_pt1 | contig 86270 bp, 82 predicted proteins | sample GBS70_MetaG_FD_148603 | JGI IMG/M metagenome (GOLD analysis project Ga0197143, IMG submission 148603) | Sediment microbial communities from Great Boiling Springs, Gerlach, Nevada, United States - GBS 70_MetaG | ecosystem: Environmental > Aquatic > Thermal springs > Hot (42-90C) > Sediment...
CTCAGGTGGCGAAGTAACAGTCAAATTCCTTACTTTGCGAAAAAAGGGAAAAAAGGCCTTTATTCCCTACATAATGGCTGGTTATCCTTCAGAAGAGGATACAGTTAGAATTACAGGCCTCCTTGAGGAATGTGGGGCAGATATAATGGAGCTAGGTGTGCCTTTTACAGATCCCCTTGCAGATGGCCCTGTTATACAGGCTGCCTCTGAGGAGGCCTTAAGGCAGGGCATGAACCTGAGGAAGGTCCTTCGTCTTGTAGAAAGGCTCAAAAATACTTCATCAATCCCAATTGTCCTTATGACATATTATAACCCTGTCTTTAAGTATGGTGAAGAAAATTTTATAAGGGACGCCCTTAATTCTGGTGTGAGCGGGGTTATTATTCCTGATCTACCTCCCGATGAGGCCCCTTCCTTAAGAAAAGCTGCCAGAAAAACTGGCCTTGACACTATCTTCCTTGCAGCACCCACCTCAACTCCTGAGCGATTAAGACTTATAGCTAAGGCATCCACAGGTTTTATCTACTATGTATCCATAACAGGTATAACGGGCTCAAAATTGATCCTTGATGGGTCTCAACGCTATATAATTGATACACTAAGGAAACTAACGGATAAACCAATTGCAACAGGTTTTGGTGTATCAACTCCTGAAGAGGCAAAGGCTGTTGCAGAATTCTCTGATGGAGTGATAGTGGGAAGCTCAATTGTAAAAAGACTTACTGGATCAGAAGGTGAGCTGAAGAGCTATATATCTCATATAGCAGAGGCAATTCATTCAAATTAAGGTAAAAGATGAAAATAAAAGTACTCGGTGCATCTGGTGCTGAGTTTCCTGGGCACAATCCACCTGCATATTTAATCAATGGATATCTGCTCCTTGATGCTGGCACCCTTGGTGCTGTTCTTAATGAGACAGAGCAATGGAAGATAAAATATATTTTAGTAAGCCATGCCCATCTTGATCATATAAGGGCGATTCCCTTTCTTGCTGATAATATAATAATAAAGAACAAGAGGCATCATATAACGGTTATTAGCATAGATGAGGTGCTCCGACAGTTGAAGATGCACTTACTTAATGGAGACATCTGGCCAGATTTTACAACCATAGGAAAGGCAGGACCTGTAGTAAGGCTTAGAAAGATAAAACCAGAGAGGTGGATACAGTTAGATTCTCTAAGGGTGACACCAGTAAAGGTAAATCATTCAGTGCCTGCCGTCGGTTATATTATAAAAGAGATAAAGAGGGGGTCTGAGGTTACCCTTGTATATACAGGAGATACAGGTTCAACGGACACGATATGGTCTTATTCTGATGGAGCTGATGCTATTATAGCTGAAGTCTCCTTCCCTAACAGACTAACTAACCTGGCAGTAAAGACAGGTCACTTAACGCCTAAGTTATTAATGGAGGAACTCAAGAAGATATCGAAACCTCCAATGAGGATTTTTATAACACATCCCAAGCCCCAATACATTAAAACAATAAAGCAGGAGCTGAAGGCTTTAAAGATAAAGGGCTTGAGGTTATTAAGAGAGTCAGAGGAGATAGAGATATAATGGCATGGTTTAAGAAACCAAAAGACACAGGCAGGGAAAAGAAGGTAAGGATACCCGAGGGATTGTGGGTAAAATGTGAAAACTGTAAAGAGATAGTCTACAAAAAGGAGGTTGAAAAGAACCTTCAGGTCTGTCCGAAATGCAATTATCATTTCCGCATAAGTGCCTTAGAGAGGTTAGCTCTCCTCGTAGATCCAGATACCTTCGAAGAGATGGATACTGATATAATTGCTGCTGATCCCCTGGGATTCAGTGATAATAATAAAACATATCCTGAAAAGATAAAGGAATATCAGACAAAGTCAAAACTTAAAGAAGCTGTTATCACAGGTGAGGGCATGATAAAAGGTCATCCTGTTATTATTGCTGTAATGGATTTCTCTTTTTTTGGCGGAAGTATGGGTTCTGTAGTTGGTGAAAAGATAGCAAGGGCTGCTGAGAGGGCCCTTGCAAAAAGGCTTCCTTTTATTGCTATAACTGCCTCGGGAGGTGCGAGGATGCAGGAAGGGATGTTCTCTCTCATGCAGATGGCAAAGACCTCACAGGCTATAGCCCGTCTTAAAGAAGAAGGTGTACTTTATATTACTGTCCTCTGTGATCCCACTTTCGGAGGCGTAACAGCCAGCTTTGCCATGCTTGGAGACATAATAATTGCAGAGCCAAAAAGCCTCATAGGGTTTGCAGGACCAAGGGTTATAGAGCAGACGACAAAGCAGCAACTTCCAGAGGATTTTCAGAGGGCAGAATTTCTCTTGAGTCATGGCTTTGTTGACCTTGTTGTTGAAAGAAAGGACCTCAAAAAGACAATAGCCCTTTTAATAGAACTTTTTACAGCTCAGCAACATGACAGAAGTCAAGGGTCATAAATCTGACCTCTGGTATCCAGCTCCGTGTATGTCCTATTCTGAAACAATAAACTATCTTTACAATCTTCAGAAATTTGGTTTAAAACTGGGTCTATCCAACACGAAAAGACTATTAAAAATCCTTGGTAACCCTGAAAAGGACTTCCTATCCATTCATGTGGCAGGCACGAATGGAAAGGGCTCAACCTCGAGGATTATTGCTTCACTTCTTGAGGGACTTGGCCTCAGGACAGGCCTTTTTACCTCACCACATCTCGTAAGGTTTACTGAGAGAATAAGGATAAATTCAGAAGAAATTTCCGAGGATGATGTTGTAAGGTTCACAGAGTATATTAAAGGCATGATTCCTGAAGATATTAAGCCAACCTTCTTTGAGTTTGTAACTGCCCTTGCTTTTAAATATTTTTCTAAAAAAAAGATTGATATTGGAGTTATTGAAGTTGGGATGGGTGGCAGGCTCGATGCTACAAATGTAATAAGACCTCTGGTTTCAGTTATTACTTCTATATCTATGGATCACAGAGAATTCCTCGGCAATACCATAGAAAGCATAGCTAAGGAGAAGGCAGGGATAATAAAAAAAGGGGTTCCTGTTGTCTCATCTTTACAGGAAAGGCCTGCCATGGAGATAATTGCAATGAAGGCCTCTGAAGGGGCTTCACCCCTTTATATTTATGGGAGGGATTTTGCGGGAAGACTTAATGATATATCTCCACAGGGGATAGTCTTTGACTATGAAGATTCAGAAATAACCTTAAAGGATCTCTTCCTTCCCTTAACTGGGGAGCACCAGCTCGAGAATGCCTGCCTTGCCATAAAGGCAGTTTTGCTATTGATTAAAAAAGGCGCAATAGACAGACCTCAGGCCTCAGGCCTCAGGATTCAGAAAAAAAATAATTCCTTAAAAGAATCTTCAGCGTGTAACCTGTTGTCTGTAGCCTATCTTGAGCCTTTGTTTAAAAGACATCTTGAGAAGCTCTCCTGGCCTGGAAGGCTTGAATTACTCGTGAAGGATAAAGTTCATTATCTTTTAGATGGTGCCCATAATCCTCAGGCAGTCCGTATCCTACAGAAGGCGATTAAGGAGATTTATCTCAGGTCATACAAAAGGGTGATTCTTGTCCTTGGTATAATGGCTGATAAGGATATTGAGGATATGCTTGAACCTTTTATGGAGATTAGTGATATCATTATTGCAACCTCACCAGATTACAAAAGGGCAATAGACTCCCAGAGGCTCGCTTCAATGATAAAGAAGGTAAGAGCACAGATAAAAAAACCATGTGAGGTCTTTTCAAAACCTGACATAGCTTCAGCTATGGAATTAGCTAAAGGGTTTTACAGAAAGGGAGACCTTGTAGTCATTACAGGCTCCTTTTATACTGTTGGGGAGGCAAAGGTGGTTCTGGGAGAAAGGGAATCCCTCAGGACACTGAGGGAAGAATATACGAAACTATGATTAAGGCATTACAATTTTTTTTTGTCTTCCTTTTTGTGCTCCTCCATAAAACAGACACTAATGCAGAAGATCTACAGAAAAACTTCGGCCCTCAGCCTTCAACCTATATTTTAAGGATTACCTCAGAGGAGCTTATTGAAGGAAAGAATATCTATATTCTTAAAGGCGATGTGAAGATTGAAAGGGTAAGGACTATAAAAGGTGGCGAGGGCAACAGTGGTTTAGAGGAAATTATAGAGAAGATTCGGGCAAGAGAGGCTCTATATAACTCTGGAACTCAAGAGGCAGAACTGATTGATGATGTTTACTATGAAGACAGTTCAATAACAATAAAAGCCCGGAGGGCAAAACTTAACCTTAAGAATAGAACTGGTGTGCTATATGATGCAGAGATTGTTTTTAAAAAAGAATACACAAGGATAATAACTCCTGAGGTAGAAAAGCTCTCAGAAGATCATTTTATCTTTAGGAAGGCAATCTTCACAACCTGTGAAGGAATCTTGCCTGACTGGTGCATCAAGGGTAGAGATGTGGACTTTATTAAGGGAGACAGGGTTTCTGCAAAGGATGCAACATTCAACATAAAAGGGATACCTGTCCTTTATACTCCCTACATCTGGACACCAGCCCTTACTGAAAGGAAGACGGGCTTTTTAATACCCTCCATCACATACAGCAATAGACTGGGTGCTCAGATAAAACAGCCTTTTTACATTGTCCTTGGGAAACATTCGGACTCCACCATTATCCTTGACCTCTATTCTGAAAGGGGGATCGGGAAGGGCCTTGAATTCAGGACAAGGGGATTTCCTGAAAATTTTGCTGACCTCTGGGCCTATCACATCAGGGATACAAGGCTTAACAAAGACTTCTATGAACTTCTGATAAAACAGAACTCAGAGGTCGGGGGTCAGAGATTAGACATGTCTGGTGGCGAAAGTAACGGTAGTGCGACAGTGCGACAGTACGACAGTGTGACAGCTAATTCTTCAGCCTTCAGCCTTCAGCCTCTTTTCAGAGAATTTATTTATGTCCATACTGTGACAGATGGGTTCTTCGATACCTATAATCCTTTAAGGGAGGTTCGGTTAACAAGATTTCTTAATTCCTCAGCAGAGGTCAGTTATTTAAAAAGCTCATTAAGACTCTTTGCTTCTGCAGAGTATTATCAGGACCTTGAGAAGGACAGCTCTCGAGTTTCTCAGAAATTGCCAGAAGTAGGTCTATCCATCTATCCAGATAGAGTTGGGCCTTTTTATGGAAGTCTCGAGTTAAGGGCAGGGAACTTTTTAAGAGAGGAAGGCACAAAGGGCCAGAGGCTCTGGATTAGCCCTGGTATAATTCATTCAACAGGTGAAAAAATCATATTAAGTCAATCTTTAAAGATTAATGGTGCCCGTTACTGGCTTGAAGACTCGCAGGGCTCGAAAATAGAGAAGCAGGTTGGAGCTATTTCATATACAGCTACCATTAATACTTCTCTCAGGAGGGATTTTCAGAGAGGTGGCGATGGAACAGCTGGCAGGACAACCTTGCTCCATACCATTGAACCATCAATAAGATTTATTCGTGAAGAAAGAATTGGTGACGAAGGTAATAGCTTAGACTATGCCATTGAAGAATTTTTTGATATAAGGGACCTCTTCAAAAAAAGCTCTCGCATAGAAATGGAACTTTTCAGCAGATTTCTCATGTTTGGTGGCGAAAGTAATAGTGCTGTTGATAGAGAAGGTCACAATGAAAAAAAACTTTTGCTCCGATTCACCCAGCCTTATGACACCTTTACGAGCTCCTGGCTTCCCTTTGTTGCAGAGGCATCTTTCAGGACTAAAGAGCTCAATGGAGCCCTTCATGCAGGGTATAACCAGCAGAAAGGTCATATCGAGACTGTTACATTTAAGACAGGTGTAAGGATAAATAGACTTTCTCTTAACCTTGGGGAAAGATATTCAAGGGAGCTTGACCTCTTATTCCTGAACAGTTCTGTGGATTATCAGCTTTCACAGGCCCTTGCACTGAATTCCACTATATGGTACGACCTTAAGGGAGGCGGACTCAGGAATTTTTTGGCTGGAGCATCTTGGAAAAGACAGTGCTGGACCCTTAATCTCAGGTATATAAAGACACCAGAGGATTATTCAATTCATGCAAGCATTAACCTCAGAGGTCTTTGAGCCTTTCTTTTGCAAGCTCTATTAAACCAAAAACCTTGAGGTCAATATAATCTCCCTTGGTCTGGAAATACTGAAGAATATCCCTTACCTCATTAAAAGGTATCTCCACAACCTCGAGTTCCTCGAGGGGCTCAAGATTTAGCTCCCCTGTTTGTACGAGGTCTATAGCAAGATAGCAGGAAAGTTTTTCAGATGATATTCCGCTTGATGCTGGAAATGTCCCAAGGGGGATCAATCTCTGCGTCAGGTATCCTGTCTCTTCCTTTAATTCCCTGATAGCTGTTGTTTCAAGGGATTCGTCTTTATCATTGAGACCTGCAGGGAATTCCATTACCCATCTTCCAAGAGGTGCCCTCCAGTGTCTTACAAAGATAAATAATCTTCCTGAAGGTGTTTCCTTAACAGGTACCACTACAACTATACCTTTAGCATTAACCCTTTCAACTACCTCCCATCTAAAATTTATTCCTGAAGGAGCTGTACCCTCTATTTCAGCGAGTCTGAGAAATCTTCCTTCATAAAGTATCTTCTTATTGACTGCCATAACTACTACCTAAATCATTAGGATTGCAGATATCTTTACAGATGGTGAGGACTGCCATACCTTTAAGGGTCCAGCCATCAAAAGGTGTATTCTTACCAAGGGACACAAAACTTTCTGAATTAACCTTGAATTCACGGTTGAGGTCAACAAGTACAATATCAGCAGGTAAGCCCTGTCTTAATGTTCCCTTTGGGATGCCGAGTATTCTGGCAGGATTAAATGACATTTTCAAGACAAGGTCTTTCAAGCTCAAGTGTCCCTCATGAACCAGCTTAAGGCTTAAGGAGAGGGCCGTCTCAAGGCCTGAGATACCCGAAGGTGCTCTGTCAAATTCCTGAAGTTTTTCATCCCTGTGATGGGGTGCATGGTCTGTGGCTATTACATCAATAGTTCCATCCTTGAGTCCCTCGATTATCGCCTCTAAGTCCTCTTCTGTCCTGAGGGGTGGATTTACCTTGGCATTGGTATTGTAATCAACAACAGCCTCCTCAGTTAAGGTAAAGTAATGGGGACAGGTCTCAGCAGAGATATTTATACCTTCCTCTTTAGCCCTTCTTATGAGCTCAACCCCTCTTTTTGTCGAGACATGGGCAATATGGAGTCTTCCTCCTGTAAGACGGGCAAGCATTATATCCCTTGCAATCATTATCTCTTCTGCTTCCTTAGGAATACCCTTCAGCCCGAGCCTTGTTGATACCTTCCCTTCATTCACCACCCCCCCTTCTGAAAGAGCCAGATCCTCACAATGGGAGATAATAGGAACCTCAAAGACCTTCGAATACTCAAGGGCCCTTCTCATTATAAGGCTGTTCATTACGGGCCTTCCGTCGTCAGAAAAGGCCACACATCCAGCAGCGTGCATCCTGCCAAGTTCTGCAAGCTCCTCACCGCGCTGTCCCTTTGTTATTGCACCTACAGGATAAACATAACAGGCTCCTTCTGCATAGGCCTTTCTGAGGATGAATTCTGTAACTGTCTCATTATCATTTACAGGATTTGTATTTGGCATTGAGCAGAGGGATGTAAATCCACCTTTAAGGCCAGCAAGGGTTCCTGTCCTTATGGTCTCCTTATGACTGAAACCAGGCTCCCTGAGGTGGCAATGCATGTCTACAAGGCCTGGAAGTACATAGAGGCCTGTAGCATCAATAAGCTTCCAATCTGGGGCCCTCTGCATGACCATGGAGGGCCGAAGGATTATCTCCTTTATCCTTCCATTTTCAATTAATACATCTCCGATGCCATCTATGTCCTGCGAAGGGTCTATGATGTGGCCGTTCTTGATAAGGATATTCATCTTATCTCCCTTTGATTACCTAAAAGATATAGTATTGCCATTCTTATGGCAATGCCGTTTGTGACCTGATCAAGTATTACAGAGCTCGGCCCATCTGCAACCTCTGAGGATATCTCTATGCCCCTATTCATGGGTCCAGGATGCATTACTATCACATCAGGCCTTGCAAGTCTTAACCTTTCCTCAGTAAGCCCCCAGAGTTTAAAATATTCACCCTCAGAAGGAAAAAATCCCTTTCCCTGTCTTTCTCTCTGAATCCTTAACATCATCACAACATCAACATCCTCCAGGCCTTCTTCCATTCTGTAAAAGACCTCTATGTCGTCAATCAAAAAGGCCTCCTTGAGTGCTGGAGGCAAGAGGGTGGGTGGACCTATTAACCTGAGTTTAGCTCCAAGTTTTGAGAGACAGAAGATATTTGATCGTGCCACCCTGCTGTGGAGGATATCTCCAACTATTACTATCTTAAGTCCCGCGATTCTTCCTTTCTTTTCAAGAATTGTGAAGGCATCAAGAAGGGCCTGTGTTGGGTGTTCGTTGATCCCGTCTCCTGCATTTATGACTGATGCCTTTGTGTGTTTCGCAATTAAATGGGGAACTCCGCTGCTCTGATGCCTTATAACCATATAATCTATCTCATAGGATTCTATTGTTCTTATGGTATCCAGGAGTGATTCACCTTTTACTACAGCAGATGCTGGAACAGAAAAGTTTAATACATCCATGCTCATCCTTTTTTCAGCCAGCTCAAAGGAGGTTCGAGTTCTCGTTGATGGCTCAAAAAAGAGGTTCACTACCGTCTTTCCCCTTAGGGTGGGCACCTTTTTGATGTCCCTTTTTAAGACATCTTTAAACGAACCTGCTGTCTGAAGAATCCTCTGTATATCTTCCGTTGATAAATCCCTTATGCCAAGGAGATGTTTCATTTCTTCTTGATAATTACCACCCTGTCCTCTAAACCTTCCTCCCTGAGGTTGACCTCTATATTTTCGTCCCTTGAGGTTGGTACGCTCCTGCCGATGTACTGGGCGCATATGGGAAGCTCCCTGTGTCCTCTGTCAATAAGGACAGCAAGTTGTATCTCGGCAGGCCTGCCCATGTCCATAAGGGCATCGAGGGCTGCCCTTATAGAACGACCCGTGAAGAGGACATCATCAATGAGTATGACCTTCTTATCTGTAATATCAAAGGGTATCTCCGTCTTTCTTACAACAGGATGTTCCTTTCTTATAGAAAGGTCATCCCTGTAAAAGGATATATCAAGGGAACCCACTGGAACCTTTACCCCTTCAGCTTGCTCTATCTTCTCTGCAATCCTCCTTGCAAGATGCACACCACCTCGCTGAATACCTATCAGACAGATGTCCTCCGTCCCTTTATTTACCTCGATGATCTCAAGGGCAATCCTTGAAAGGACTCTTTCGATCTCATCTTTTGTAAGGATCGTTTTCATTCAATATAAATTTAAACATAAAAACCTTAATTTTACAAGCCCGCTACCCTTCCACCATTTTTAACCCCTAAACGCTCTAAGATTAAAGGAGGTCGGAGGTCAACGGAGGTCGGAGGTCAGAGGTCCGATGGTGTGGAATAAATTTTTCCTTAGATTCTGATTTCTGATTTCTGACATCTGACATCTGTTCTGGTGGTGAAGTAACACTTGAGGGTTTCAAAGCCCTTGCAATATTTAAATAGGATATGTTATTTTAATCAAAATTATTCTCCTTGCTCTGCTTTTTATTAATGGGGCAGGGCTATTAGCCCTAAGGAGGTTTTATGGTAAATACATACGAAAATATTGTTATCTTTGACCCTTCCCTTAATGAGGAATCCCTTGAGCAGAATATATCTTCTATCTCTAATCTAATCTCTCAAAATGGTGGAGAGATCCTTAAGATCGACAGGTGGGGACTTAAAAAACTTGCTTATGAATTAAATAAGAGAAAACAGGGTATTTATGTTCTTTTCCTTTTTAAGGCTCCTTCAGAATTTATTAAGAGGCTTGAAGATTACTACAGAGTTCAGGACTTAGTAGTAAAATTTATGATCGTTAAACTCAGCAAGAAGGAACTTATGGCCCTTGAGGCAAAAGAAGCACAGCAAGCTCAAACCAATGTATAACAGGATTATCCTGATAGGTAATCTTACAAAAGACCCAGAGCTCAGGTACACACCTTCAGGGGTAGCTGTAACAACGCTCAGGCTCGCTGTGAATTCAAGATTTAAAATAGGAAATGACCTGAGAGAGGAGACCCTTTTTATTGATACTGTAGTATTTGGAAAGCAGGCTGAAACATGCAATCAATATCTCAACAAGGGCAGGCGTGTTCTTGTGGAAGGACGACTCCAGGAGAGGAAATGGGAATCGAATGGCCAACAGAGGTCAAGGTTTGAAGTAGTGGCAAGTGCTGTTAGGTTTATAGGTGGCCCGAAGCCCGAAGCTCAGGAGGAAGAAGAAGATATTCCACCTCCTGATGAGGTGACAGATACAGAACCATTTTAAAAGGAGGTTCAGGATAAAGTGCAAAAGAGATTCCAGCCAAAAAAGAAGTTCTGCAGATTCTGTGCAGAGAAGGTGCCTTTTATTGATTATAAAGATGTGAAGACGCTAAAAAGTTATACTACAGAAAGGGGAAAGATACTTTCAAGAAGGATGACAGGTACCTGTGCAAGACACCAGAGAGAACTTACAACTGCTATAAAAAGGGCAAGGAATATAGCTCTCCTTGCCTTTATTGAAAAATGAGGATTCCCAGATCCTGGATTAAGCCACTTGCCAGAAGAATTATAACAAATCTTATATCAAGAGACCTCATCGAACCTCTTGTCCCTGAAGAGAATCTCTTAGAAACAACAGAACAGATAATCCTTGATGAATTGATGGTTGAGGATAGACTTAACGAAGAGGTTCGAGAGATACTTAAAAAATTTGAGTCAGAGATAGAAAGGGGTGGGCTTGATTACAGAAAGCTTTTTGAGCTTACCAAGCAGAAATTAGTTAAGGAGAGAAATATTATCCTGTGATGCTTTCGGATGATAAGATAACCCATATAAGTAATCTCGTATTAAAGGGACTCCTTGAAAAGAATCTGATAAAATTAAAAGAGGATGATGGAGTGGTAAGAAAGGAGATAAGGAGGTCTATAGTGGAGGAGCTGAAGGTGGGAGAGGAGATAGACAAGGTTGTCAGGAAAAAGCTTCAGGCCTCCTCCAGAAAGATTATGGAAGGTAGCCCTGAATGGGAGATTCTATACAAAAAGTTCTTCAGAGAAGAGGAGATAAAAAGAGGCAGGATCGAGGAGTAAGAGACCTCCTAATACCATTATTTCTTTTATTGCCTATCTTCAGCCTTGTTACAGGTTTTATCCAGGGCAAATATGAACTTATTGCTGCTATTCTTGTTGTTATTGCAACCTTAATCCATATCTTACCAGAAAAATGGGTTCACCTTTTATATCTGCCAGTCGAGGTCTTGCCATTGATAGTGTTAGGACTCATGCATTCAATGATAGGGACATGGAGATTATGGAGCGATATGCCAGGGTGATGTCATCGATAATAATGAAACATAGACTCAGCCTCTACCAGGATCGATATAGACTTTTTTAAAAAGATAAATGATACCTATGGCCATCCTGCAGGTGATGCTGTGTTGAAGTCTGTTGCTGGAATAATTAAAGAGACCGTCCGCTCTATAGACATACTAGCAAGATATGGTGGAGAGGAATTTGCTATTATATTAATCGAGACTCCTCTTAAGGAGGCAAAGACAATTGCAGAGAGGATAAGAAAGAAGGTGGCGTCTTATAAATTTTCTTATCAAGGCACGATTATAAGAGCTACCTTAAGCACAGGGATTGCAACATTTATCTCTACTCGGAAGATAACAAAGGGCAAACTTATAGAAAGGGCAGATAAGGCCCTTTACCATGCGAAGCATAATGGAAGAAACCAGACGGTCCTGTGGGAGGAGATGTGAGAATATATGAGATTTATAATTGAATTGACAGAAGAAGAAATAAAGAGGGAGAAGGCCAGGGCAAGGGAGCTCAGGAAAAGCCCCTGGTGGAGAAGAAAACTCCGAGAGGGTATCTGTTATTATTGTGGCAGAAGGTTCAAACCATCGGAACTCACGATGGATCACCTTATCCCCCTTGTAAGGGGTGGGAGATCAGTGAAATCAAATCTTGTCACAGCTTGTAAGGAGTGTAACACAAAAAAGAAATATCTTCTTCCTTTTGAATGGGAGCAATATCTTAAAAGGCTCAAAGAGGAGGTGGAGATATGAGCATAATGGGAAAGACAGTTCCAACAAGTGGAGGAGTGAGATACCTGATTGGTGAGTTCGTGCAGCAGGGATATTATCATGTCTATGAAGGAGAGCTCCTTCATTCTGAAAGGAGCCTCCAGAGTCTTCTTGTGCTGGAGCATCCCTTCTGGAAGAGGATATTATTTATAAATGGACTTGTTCAATTTACATTAAGAGACGAATTTGTTTACCATGAGGCAATTGTCCATATCCCTGTTCAGGCTATGCCAGAGGGAAGGATAAAAAGGGTCCTGATCTGCGGAGGTGGTGACCTTGGTGCAGCAAGAGAGGTTTTGAAATATCCAGAAGTTCAGGAGGTTATTGTTGCTGATATAGATCCAAGGGTTACAGAGATAGTGAAGGGATTTTTTCCTGAACTTATGCCTCCTCCATCTCATATCTCAAGATTAAAACTGATTCATACTGATGCCTTCAGGCTCGTCAAAGAATATGTAAGTAAAGGCGAAACCTTTGACCTTGTTATAGTTGATTCAACAGACCCGGATGTTTCATCGGAAAGACCTGTAGAGCTTTCTCATTCCCTTTTTGGAAAGGAATTCCATGAACTCCTTAAAATACTCGCACCGAATGGCATTATTGTCCAGCAGGCAGGCACTCCTTTTACAATGAAGAATATCCTTGAAATATGTCTTAAAACCTTCAGAGAGGTCTATCCTCCTCAAGAGGTCTTCTGCTACAGGGCAAACATTCCTTCTTTTGGTGGAGACAGTGCCTTTGTTATTCGCTCTCAGGTAGACCCAAAAACTCCAAAAAGAAATTCTCTACCTGACCTGAAATACTACAGCCACGAACTTCATACTGCTTCCTTCAGCCTTCCAAAATTCTGGAAAGAGGTGGTTTAAAAGATAATCGTGTACTTCAAGATAATGTCTCTCTTACTTTTTTGAGAAGTTCAATGTATGTAAAGGGCTTGCTCAGGAAATTTGAAGCTCCATTTGCTTTTTTGTCATATCAGCTCCGTATCACCTCAGTTCCTTCATGTCCTCTAAAAAACTCTTCCACGCACTGTACGATTCTTGATTACCAAGGATCCGTCAAGAAGTTCACGACTCCCATTCTCAAGAAATGCCCAGGCTACCAATACTGCCTCTTTCTCTTGTGTGCCTGCCCGAATACCAAGCCTGATGCCATCAAGTATCAAATAGAGCACCTTAGCTCTGATAAATCCCTCCATCTGCAAGACATAAAGTTGACCTTCCAACTGCACCATTAATTGTAACATCTCTCGGTATTGTCTTCTTTGTCCTTTTAGGGATAAAGGCATTAAAGACTGGTGGACGGTAGGGGATTCGAACCCCCGACCTCCAGAGTGCGATTCTGGCGCTCTCCCAGCTGAGCTAACCGCCCATTTTAGGCTGAAGGCTTCAGGCTGAAGAAAGAGTATAAATACCTTAAAGAAACCTTCAGCATTTAACCTACGGCCTTAAGCTTCCTATAGCCCTTTCTTTTCCCACTATAACAATAAGTCCTTCGGGCTTAAGAAGTCTTCTTGCAGTTTTTATTATATCATCTTTTGTAATTTGTCTAATAAGCTCAGGATATTTTGTTATATAATCGTCTCCGAGTTCAAAAAACTCAGCAAAAGTGAGAAAGTCTGCTATCTTTTTTGTTGTATCAAGCCTCCTAACAAGGCTCCCTGTAAGATAGGCCTTTGCGTCCTCAAGCTCTTCATCCGTCACTCCATCTCTTAAAAGCCTTTCAATCTCTTTTTTTATAACCTCTATAGCAGTCTTTGCCTGCTCGTTCTTTGTCTGGAGCTCTATTACAAAAAGGCCAGGCTCTTCATTTACTGTAAAATAACTCGAAACATCATAGGCAAGGCCCATCTCATCCCTTATCTTCTGTACAAGCCTTGAGCTAAAACCACCTCCACCAAGGATGTAGTTGAGAACAGTGGCAGTATAATAATCAGGGTCCTTTCTACTTATTCCCAGAAGCCCGAAAAGGATATTTGCCTGCGTTAGGTCTCTGTCAATTATAATAGGGTTAAGGCGATAGTCTGAAGTTTCCTCTAAGGTAGTATTTTCCCCCTTCAGCCTTAAGTCTTCAGCCTTAAGCCTATCTTTGGGCTTCCAGTCCTCAATCCCTTTAAGGAGTTCCTTAAGCTCCTTTTCATTAATATCACCTGCTACAACGAGGATTGACCTTTCGGGTCTGTAAAATCTATTGTGAAAATCCTTGAGGTCATCCCTTCTAATCTTTTCCATGCTTTCAAGTGTTCCATCAACAAGCCTTCCATAAGGATGGTCTTTAAAAAGTTCCTTTCTGAGGGTCTTTATTGCTACATAGCCTGGCTCTTCATTCCTTTTCTGGAGGGAGCTTATAAGTATTGCCTTTTTCTTATTAAACTCTTCAGCGGGAAAAGTAGGGGACATGACCATATCTTTGAAGAGATTAAAGGTGCTTTTGATGTCCTTTTTGAGGGTATAGAGGGAAAGGAGGGTGTAGTCGTATTCTGTCTTTGCTGAAAAAGATGCGCCAACAAATTCAAATTCCTCGCTTATTTCCTCGGCATTCATTGAAGAAGTTCCGTGAGAGAGCATCTGGGCTGTGAGACTCGCAAGACCAGCCTTGTCAGGAGGCTCCTCTTTTGAACCAGCCTTTATGAGAAGATTTATCGCCACTATTGGGAGGTCATGTCTTTCTACAAGCAAGACCTTAAGGCCATTTGGAAGATGAAATCTTTTGACCTTCAGGCTAAGAGTTGTTCCTGCACCATAAATCTCAGGCGTTATAAAAATAGACAGGATTAGCACTAACATTATAAATTGGAATAAGATTTTACCTCGCCTCATCACTTAACTCCATGATCAAACTTTTCGCTTGAAGATACAGTACCTGAAGGTACCAGAATCCCGACAGTTCTATTATCCTCAATAAGGTATTTCCTTGCTACTCTCTGGACATCCTCTGGAGTAACAGAGCGAAGGAGTTCGAGATATTTATCCTTGAGCCTCCAGCCTCCAAGGAGCTCAAAGGTGCCTATGAGTCTTGCCATGGAATAGACAGAATCCATTGACATTATAAAAGAGGCCTCTATCTGATTCTTTGCCTTCTGAACCTCCCGGAGGGATGGTGGAGAGGTCTTTATCTCTTCAATGACCTCATAGATTGCCCTTTCAATCTCATGGATATCCTTTCCTTTTAAAGGCACTCCATCAAAGAAGAAGAGATAAGGGAACCTGTTAAGGCCTGAATAGGAGGCATCAGCAGAGGTGGCAATCTTCTTTTCTGAGATTAGTTTTTTATAGAGTCTTCCACTTTTACCTGTTAAGAGGGCATTGAGAACCTCAAGGCTTGCCGAGTCCTCATGAGGAAAGGAAGGCACATGGTAGGCAATGAGGATATAGGGAAGTTCAGCCTCTTTTTTAAGATAAAACCTTCTCTCTCCCCTCTGGGGAGGCTCTTCTGTATAATGGATACGGTGCGTCTTTTCTACTGTTACTTCGCTACCAGTTGAGCCCTGAATTTTTTCAAAGGCAGATTCAATATCCCTCAAAATCTCCTCAGTTTTTACATCTCCTGCAACAATAATAAAGGCCTTTTCTGGAGTGTAGAACCTTCTGTAATAATTAAAGAGATCCTCCCGAGTAATTGAGCTGAGGTCAGACATGAGTCCAATGACAGGCCATCTATAAGGATGGGCCCTGAAGGCTGTAAGGAGGAGTTCTTCAAAGAGAGATGCCTCAGGGTCATCTTCATACCTGAGCCTTCGTTCCTCCATCACAACAGCCTTTTCGTACACTACATCCTCTTCCTTTAAAAGGAGGTTTCTCATTCTATCTGCCTCAAGGTCTATAGAAAGGGATATCCTGTCAGAGGGAAGTATCTGGAAATAGGCAGTATAGTCCTTTGTGGTATAGGCATTATCTATACCACCATTTTTCTGAACGAGTTTTGAAAGGACCTTTGAACCATATTTTGGTGTTCCTTTAAAGGCCATGTGTTCAAGGAGATGACTGAGACCTGTCTTCCCCTTTGGCTCATCTACAGAGCCAACCCTGTACCATACCTGAAAGGTTGCCACAGGTGCCTTGTGGTCTTCAATGATTATTACCTTCAGGCCATTTTTAAGGATATGCTCATTGATGGCAGGATAGGTATTAGTTCCAGAAGCAGTGGCTCGGGCAGCAAAGTAAAAAGTCAAAAGCAGGGCTAAGATTAATTTTATATAATTCATCATACCAAACTCCTTTTGAGCAGACACTCTATTATTTTACCTCAAAGGCCTGTTGTAGGTCTCGGGTGGTTTTAAGATAAGAAGGCCAGGTAGTGTTGACAACCATGACTTATAATCCATTATACTTATCCATGGCAAATCTAAGTGAAGAGATATATCGTAAGGGTCTTGAATTATTCGAAGAGGGTAGGTACCTTGAGGCAGAACCCTACCTAAGGGAGATACTGAAGCAAAACCCTAAATATGCTGATGTGCACAACAAGCTCGGTATCATCTCCAGTATGAAGGGTGACCTGAAAAAGGCAGCAGAGCATTTTGAAGAGGCCCTGAAGCTCAATCCCTTTTACACAGAGGCACTCCTTAATCTTGCTGTTACTTACAATGAGATGGGTGAATTCCAGAAGGCTCAGGAGGCCTTCAATAATGCAAAACAGCTTGTCATAACAGGAAAAAAGAATATAGACCCTTACATTGCTGGAAAACTCGCTAATGAACACTTTAAACTCGGAAACCTCTACTTTGACATGGACCTTTATGAAGAGGCTATCGATGAATACAGAAAGGCTATTTCTCTGAGACCTAATCTTCCAGATGTGAGGGTAAAACTGGGCATGGCTTACAGGGCAATAGGCAAAGTTGGACTGGCTATTCAGGAATTTACACAGGCAAAGGAGATAAATCAAAATTTTGTTCAGGCCTGGATTCAGCTCGGAATTACTTATTACATGCAGGGCCATACAGGTCTTGCAGTGGAGGAATGGAAAAGGGCCCTCGATATAAATCCTGACCTTAAAGAGGTAAAGATATACCTTTCGCTTTTAAAGGCAAAGGAGTTATAGGTAACTACTTCAGCCTCAAGTATGAGCTTAACTGATAAGAAGGCACTTCTAAGGATAGAGTCTCTCTCTCTATTTTTAAAGGATTCAAAGTTAGAGATAGTATCATCTATTGATCTTTCTATCAGGGAAAAGGAGACCTACTGTATAGTTGGTGAGAGCGGAAGCGGTAAAACAATGACAGGCCTTGCAATTATGGGGATACTTCCTGAAAACATTTTATCAAAAGGAAGGATAATCTATAAAGGTCTCGACCTTCTCGGTATGCCGCCACAGGAATTAAGAAGAATAAGAGGGAAAGAGATAGCTATGGTGTTTCAGGAGCCCATGACATCCTTAAATCCTGTCTTAACTATAGGATACCAGGTCTCGGAGGTCTTTATGACACATCTTGGGCTTTCAAAAAAGGAGGCGAAAGGAAAGGTTATTGAACTTTTAAGACAGGTAAATATCCCCTCTCCTGAAGAAAGGTTTAATGATTATCCCCATCAGCTTTCAGGAGGCTTGAGGCAGAGGGTTATGATAGCAATGGCAATTGCCTGTAAACCGGGCCTCTTGATAGCTGATGAGCCAACGACCGCCCTTGATGTAACCATACAGGCCCAGATCCTCGACCTTCTTGATAGGTTAAAAGAAGCCTATGGTCTTACTGTGCTCCTTATTACCCATGACCTTGGAATAGTCAGACAGCATTCAGATAGGGTTGCTGTTATGTATGCTGGTAAGATTATGGAGATAGCTGATACAGAGCAATTATTTATAAATCCTTTACATCCTTACACATTAGGCCTTATACAGTCCCTTCCAGAGCTCAGAGGAAAAAACTTGAAACCGATCCCTGGCTCAATTCCCTCTATAAAGGAGATACCAGAAGGTTGCAGATTCTCATCCAGATGCGAAATGGCCATTGATGAATGTAAGAGAACAGAACCAGAACTTCGTGAGATTGAAAGAGGTCATTTTGTGAGATGTCTGAGGGTATAAAGCTCATAGAGGTAATTGATTTAAGGAAATATTTTAATCGTAAAGAGGGGCTTCTCAAGGCTGTTGATGGAGTGAGTTTTAGTGTGAATAAGGGTCAGACTGTAGCCCTTGTGGGAGAGAGTGGTTGCGGAAAATCAACAGTAGCAAAGATTGTCTTGAGGCTTCTTGAGCCTACTTCAGGAAAGGTCCTCTTCAGGGGTTCTGATGTATTCCGTCTTGAAGGAGAAGGGCTTAAGGCATTTCGGAGGTCTGTTCAGATTGTATTCCAGGATCCCTTTGCCTCACTGAATCCGAGGATGAGCATCTTCAGTACACTTTCTGAACCATTAAGAATCCACAGGATAGTTGATAAAAAAAACATAAGGGACAGGGTTGCTCAATTGCTTCAGAATGTAGGTTTATCTCCTGATGTTATGGATAAATATCCCCATGAGTTCAGTGGAGGCCAGAGACAACGAATATGCATTGCAAGGGCCCTAAGTGTAAATCCAGAGCTGATTGTAGCAGATGAGCCTCTTTCAAACCTTGATGTATCTATTCAGGCCCAGATACTGAACCTTCTTAACGAACTGAGGCAGAAGCAGAATCTCTCCTTTCTTTTTATAAGCCATGACTTGAGGGTTGTACACTATTTCAGTGACTATGTCCTTGTTATGTATCTTGGAAAAATTGTTGAAGAGGCACCTACAGAAAGACTTTTTTCAAGCCCTCTTCATCCTTACACACAGATGCTTCTTGAATCTATTCCAAGTGTTTCAAAACCGAAGATGAAAAAAGGCTCTCTTAAGATAGATGAAACCAGTGCCTTTGTTATTCAGGCTGGTGGCGAAAGAAGCAGTTCAGGTTGCCCTTTTGCTCCAAGATGTCCTAAGAGGTTTGAACCCTGCGATAAGGTTACACCTGAGGTTGCTATAGTAGAAGATTCAAGGGTAGTATGCCACCTTTATAAATAGGAGATCAGCAGTGGGGGTAGAATTTAAGAAAAATTTCCATAGCATCTGACATCTGATTTCTGACCTCTGATCTCTGTTATGGTGCCGGTGGAGGGATTTGAACCCACATGCCCTCAGAGGGGCGGGGGATTTTGAATCCCCTGCGTCTGCCATTCCGCCACACCGGCTATCATATAGGCTACAGGCTATAGGCTACAGGCGATAGGAAAGAAAAAATCCTAAAGCCCATCGCCTAAAGCCTATGGCCTGTGCTGCCTGATAAAGTTTCTTATACTTCTGTCATAAGTCTTCTCTATATCATCATTAAAGAAACATGCAGGCACTTCGCCATTCTGCCTGTGATAATGAAGACAGTCACAGCACCTGAATTTCTTTGAGCAGGGCTCATAGGAGCAGTTGCAATATTTTTTATTCCTTTCAACCCTTGGGCAATCCATGTATCTCGCCTTTTCTTAGAACTCCAGCAATGTAATAGGAATCTTCCTTTTTAGACCATTTTACAAGACCAACCTCACGGTTATCTATTATGAGGACATGACCTGGCTCAAGGGAAACAGAGGTTATAAGGCACAATCCCTTCTCACTTTTATTTATAACCTTTGCTTTTGCCTCCACACTTTTTGTTTCAAATCTATCATAGATGGTAACATTTAAAGTTACCTCTTCTGAGGCAGGTTCTCTCTGAGAGCTTCTCTGTTCTTCCATGAAAAATATTATAACATATCTACAGTTTGAATGTTGAAGTTCCTTTTAAGACCTTGCCTTTATTTTTGTGAATTGGTAAAATTTTTATATGTCAAAATACCTTGAAGTAATAGAGGAACTTCCCAAGGAGTTCAGATATCCTATAATGAAAGCCTTTGAACTTTTAAGGGAGGAGCTTGCAGAAACCGTCAAGAGGTCTGATTTTGAAGAGCTCAAAGGAGTTGTGAAAGAACTTGCTGAGGCTCAGAAAAGGACTGAACAAAGGGTGGAGGAGCTTACTGAAGTTCAGAAGAGGACTGAGGAAAGCCTTGAGTCTTTTAAAAAGACCACAGAAGAGAATTTCAATAGGGTCTGGAAGACAATAGATGAACTTGCTGAGGCTCAGAAAAGGACTGAACAAAGGGTGGAGGAGCTTACTGAAGTTCAGAAGAGGACTGAGGAAAGCCTTGAGTCTTTTAAAAAGACCACAGAAGAGAATTTCAATAGGGTCTGGAAAGCAATAGATGAGCTTGTTGAAGCCCAGAAAAGAACAGAACAAAGGGTTGATGAGCTTGTTGAAGCCCAGAAAAGAACAGAACAAAGGGTTGATGAGCTTGCTGAAGCCCAGAAAAGGACTGAAGAAGAAATCAGAAAACTCACAAAGGAACAGATTAAAATCAAAGAAGAACTCGGTGGCCTTAGCCATACTGTTGGATATCGCCTTGAAGACGAGGCCTTTAAAGCACTTCCATCCCTTCTTAAACAGGACTTTGGTATCACTCTGGTAGGTAAACTCAAGAGGGATTTTCTTGAAATAGAACCTCAAAAATTCATAGAAGTAAATATCTGGGGTTATGGGAAAAAGAATGGAAAAGAATACACAATCATTGGCGAGGCGAAGTCACAACTGAAGAAAAAGGACATAGATGAATTTCTGAAAAAACTCGAGGTTATAAAAAAATATATTCCCAAAAAACAATTTCCCATTCTTGTTACCTACATAGCCCACCCACAAGTCCAGAGTTATGCTAAGGAAAAAAATATAAAAATCTACTTCTCTTATGAATTCTAACTCCTGCTGACAGGGTTAAGGCTAGTTTAGTGGTTTAGTTTTTATAACTTGCTAACTTGGTTATAATAAAATCCATGAAGTTTGAGCTCATTAAAAAAAATACACCAAAGGGCCCCAGATTAAGCAGACTCTTACTCCAGAGAGGTGTAGTAAACTGTCCTGTCTTCATGCCTGTTGGAACAAATGCCACTGTAAAGGCCCTTTCACCTCATGAATTAAAGGAAATAGGTGCTGAGATAATCCTATCAAATACCTATCACCTCTATTTAAGACCTGGTATGGATGTTATAGAAAAGGCTGGTGGACTCCATAGGTTTATGTCCTGGGATGGTCCGCTCCTTACTGATAGCGGTGGATTTCAGGTTTATAGCCTCGCCAGATTAAGGGAGATTACAGAAGATGGAGTCTGGTTTCGCTCCCACATTGACGGCTCATTACATTTCCTCGGACCTCAGGAGGCAATGAATATCCAGTCAATCCTTGGTTCTGATATTGCCATGGTCTTTGACGAATGTACACCCTATCCATCTACTTATGAATATGCCCGGAATTCAATGAACCTGACCCTGAAATGGGCAAAAAAATGCAGAGACCTTAAAAAGGAAAATCAGGCCCTCTTTGGGATAGTTCAGGGCGGAATTTATAAAGACCTCAGGATAGAATGTCTTGAGAGGCTTTTAGAGATGGATTTTGATGGTTATGCTGTAGGAGGATTGAGCGTTGATGAGCCCAAGGAGATTATGTATGAGATAATAGAGTATCTCGGAGAGGCTATGCCAGAGGACAGGCCGAGATATCTTATGGGTGTTGGTGAGATCAGAGATGTCCTTTATGCCGTTGAAAAGGGCTTTGACATGTTCGATTGCGTCATGCCCACGAGGAATGCAAGGAACGGGACGTTGTTTACAAGTCAGGGAAGGCTGAGCATCAAAAGGGCAGAATTCAAGTATGACAACTCACCTCTTGACCCGGAGTGTGAATGCTACACCTGCAGAAATTTTTCGAGGTCCTATCTTAGACATCTCTTTCTGACAAAAGAGATACTCTCCATGAGACTGAATACGATTCACAATCTCTATTTTTATCTCGATTTTTTCAGAAAGATGAGAAAGGCAATAGAAGAGGGAAGGTTTGGAGAATTCAAAAGACACTGGAGCAATGTCTTCGAAGCTGACGAGTTTACAGAGGTGACAGATGGAGCGGGTAAGGGAGATTAAAGATGAAAGGCATCCCTACGGACACAGAAAATTTGAGACCATCTTTACCATTGGACTGGGTCTTCTATTGCTCATTACATGTCTTGAGATATTCAAGAGGGCCCTGAGGGCATTGATGGAAGGCTCAAGGCCTGAGGTCACATCCTTATCTTTTTTGATTATGCTGATAACCCTCGGAGTAAACATCTTTGTTAATCGCTATGAGCTTAAAAAGGGCAGGGTATTAAACAGCGAGTATCTCTTGGCTGATGCAGGCCATACAGCCTCAGACATCCTTGTAACTATAGGCGTTATCGTAAGTCTTTATCTATCAAGATTGGGCGTTCCCAGGGTTGATGCCATAGCAGGCCTTGTGATCGGAATCCTTGTTGCGAGGATTGGTTATATTATTCTTAAAAGTGCTGTGGATATCCTTGTTGATACAGTCCAGATGGATAAAGACAGGATATGTCAGCTTGTCCTTGATATAAGAGGAGTTACAGGTTGTCACGATATAAGAACTCGTGGAACAAGGGACTGCGTATTTGTTGACCTCCATGTTGAGGTCGAAAGGACAATCTCTGTTGAAGATGCCCATTTAATTGCAGACAGGGTTGAAGAGAGGCTTAAGAAGGAGATACCAATTATAAAGGATGTAGTCGTTCATATAGAACCAGCTCCATGAACCTGTCAACATTTCCAAGGTCTTCAAAAACGAGGTCAGCACCAGCCTTTCTCAGGTCGTTACTACTATAAGGGCCTGTGGCAACTCCTATAGCTCTTGCCCCAAAGGGCTTAGAGCAATAAATGTCTCTTGGCGTATCTCCTACAACAATGCATTCCGAGGGTCTGTATTCTATTCCAGTAAGCCTTTTAAATCTCTCTATAGCAATAGGCAGAAGGCAGTTCCTATCCTCATGGTCACTACCAAAGGCACCCGCAGGGAAATACCTGTTGAGGCCAAAGGGCTCCAGTTTTATCCTTGCCCCCTCTTCCAGATTACCTGTAAGAAGACCAAGGTGAAGTTCCTTCAGGCTTGATAATCTATCAAGGAGTTCCTTTATCCCTGGCTTAAGATGCCTCAAGGGGTTATTTATCTCTCTCCTGAGGTTCTTGAGATAGCTTTCTATTATCAATGACAGATTGCCATCGAGAGATATCCCGTGCCTCAGAAGGCCCTCTTTCATTATCTGGATATCTGTTTTCCCTGCCATCGAGATATCCCTGAAGGCATTATCAATGCAAAAGAGCTCTTTAAAGGCAAGGTTCAGGGAACGAGTGCCAGCCTCACCAGAGTCAATCAATGTACCGTCAATGTCAAAAAGAATCAGCATTTAGATATTCAATCTTTAGTCAGTCCTTTTGAGAGACGGAGTCCCTCAAACTCCCTGTCTAAATAAAAAATGAGGTTCAGTATATAGTTTACCAATGTGACATCTCAATAGCAATTAATTATAAAATAAGTAACCACATAACTTACTTATATTCCGCTTGACTTTTTTGTTCTGATATGATAGCTTTTAATTAACTAAAAAGGGGGTGAGATATGAGGAAAGCTAAAATATCCATAAGCTTACATTGATACAAAAAAACAAAAAAGGGGAGGTACAAAATGAAGAAAAGACTTTTAATCGTATCTATAATATTGATTGCTGCTTTTGCAGCATATCTCTCTTACTCAACAATCGATTCAAAGGCTACCTTAGCAACGGCTGCAAAAAAAGTTTATTCCGCAACAGTCTATATTGCTGGAATGGGAGGACACTTTGCCGCTGCTGATATAACGATTGACCCGAACGATACTGGCGAGCCTATAAAGATAAATAAACTCGATAGGATTGTGATAGGTGATAAAAAGACCCATCCTACCCATGACCCAAGGATAGACAATACTGATCGTAATATCCTTTTTTGGTCAACCTATGTCCTTGACCCAAATGGTAAGCAGCATGTCGGAAAATCTGACCTCAGGACCGGTGAGGTGATAAAGGACGTTGCCATGGATCCTGATCCAAGGTCACCTGCCAAGAAACCTCCAGTCTATTGTGGATCAGGTCAGAGCAAAGAATATTTTATGCCTGTATTTATGGGGTCAGAAGGGTATGTTGACATATTTGATAAGAAGACTCTTGAACACAAGAAAAGGATGTATATAAGTGATATAGGATTTAAGCCAGGGACATACCAGTTCGTTCATGGTACTAATTCAAATGATGGTAAGAAATTCCTTTTGACTATCCAGGAGATGAAGGATGGAAAATCTACAGGAAAGATAGACTTTGTCCTCGTGGACCTTCCAGCACTTGAGAAAGGGAAGTGGAAGGTAATAGCAAAGGCATCCCATACAGGAGAGCCTGGAAAGACGCTGACCTTCAGGCAATATTTTACCAAGGATGACAGATATATCTTCCAGTCAGCAGCAGACAGGATATGGGTCCTCGATGCCTCAAACCTGAAACTTGTTGATGAGAAGATGGTAGATGGTCAGGTTCATGATATGATGCCTACACCTGATGGAAAATATGGCATATTGACAATAAGACAAACTACAGAGGCCTACGATGTTGAAGGGAAGCCAATAGCAGGAAAGACCATAACAGATGGTATGCTCCAGCTTTATGATTTTGATGCTAAGAAGATTGTTGGAAAACAGGTATCTGTCTGTGTTGCCTGCCATAAGGATATGGGGATTGGTGACAGAAGTGCTGTCCTTTGTGGTATAGACGGCAACTTTAAGATGTAAGAATCTCTGAAGGGGCACGTTTCAACGTGCCCCTTCAGGACCATCAACAACAGCCTGCGTGATAATAATTGCTCTCAGGATATAAATGACAGAAGATATCTCGCTCTTTAGATTTGCAAGAAAGAATCTCAGGAGAAAGCCCCTGAGGTCTTTTGTTCTTATAATATCGATAAGCCTTCTTGTCTCTATCTTTATCTTCTCCCTTTCATTTGTATTGAATGTCACATCAAGCATAAAAAAGACATCCGAGAGGCTCGGTGCTGATATCCTTATAGTGCCAGCAGGCACGAGGGGTGCTGCAGAGGATGTCCTTCTCGAAAATAAGGCAATGTCCTTTTATATGGACAGGGGGATCATAGATAAGGTAAAGAGGATTGAAGGTATCGAGACCGTTACTGCCCAGACATACCTTGTTACACTCACAGGAGTCTGCTGCGATGTTCCCGAGACTGTTGTGGTTGCTTTTAATCAGGATACGGATTTTATAGTCACACCATGGCTTAAGGAAAGGCTCAGAAGGAGGCTCAACAAAGGTGAGGCGATAGCAGGACATGAATCATTCCTCAATATCAACCTGGGATTGATGGAGGTACACACTATGTTCTTTGGTAAGACCTTCAGGATAGTAGGAGTCCTTGATAAGACAGGGACAGGACTTGATAATGCTATCTTTATCAGTGATGAGAATGTGGATGATCTCATCAAAAATGGCAAGGTCAATGTCAGGCCAGGACAGATATCCATACTCTTTGCAAAGGTCAAAAAAGGCCTTGACCCTTATAAGATTGCAAGAGATATTGAGGATTCAATTGTTGAAGTCGATACAATGGCAAGGAGGGATATTGGGAAGAATCTTATTAATTCCCTCAGGGACATCAACAACATCTTCATCCTTTCTCTTTTAATCTCTTCTGTTCTTTCCATGTTTCTGACATGGGCTATCTTTTCAGCAATCGTGAATGAGAGAAAGAGAGAGGTGGGGATTATGAGAGCCATGGGGGCAAAGTCGAAGCATGTAGTGGGCCTTTTAATGATTGAGGTCTTGATAATATCAATAATAGGTGCCATGATTGGTGTGGTTTCAGGGACCTTCCTCTCGTTATTACTTTCAAAGAGCTTTAATCTTCTAAAATCCCTATCCACTGAACTCTCTACTCTTCAGAGGATTTTAATAGCTATTGTCAGCTTTACTGCTGGCACACTTATATCTGTCGCTGGCGCCCTCTCTCCTATATGGAAGGTCAAAAAGGTTGATCTCCTGTCTATAACAAAGGATTAGGTTTATTCACACTCACCTCAAAAACAGACTTCAGGCTCTAAGCGACAGGCTATATTCAGGCTACAGGAATTTTTCTATAGCCTATAACCTGAAGCCTATAGCCTAATTTAATCGCCTGTAGCCTATGGCTTATAGCCTATCATCATCGAATTGCCCTGTTATACCATATACCTGTATTTGAGCTTTGTTCTCTTCTTACAACACAGATGATATCAACTGATCACCAATGAGCTATGCAAGAATTTACCGGGTTTTAAAACTCTGTAACACTCTCTCATTACCTTCTCAAGCTCGTCATAAAATTCCTCTGTTTCGGCAGATATCTTTCCTATGTCATCAGGATGGTCATTATATCTCACCATACAATCTGTTTGTGGCAAATAGTTTTCTTTTTAAACATTCTTCATCGCTTTTGTTTGTGCAGGCAAATATAAAATCTCGCTCGAATTTCATAATAAATTTTACAATATCGCCTTCTATTAATGGAAGTAAAATAATTTTCTCAGCTATTTACTATGAGGACAAATCCTCCGAGCATAATAGCAGTGCCGACGAACCTTTCTTTGAAATGGGATTCTTTAAAAAATAGATGACCATATATAACTCCTATCAATAAGCTGAGCCTCTTCACTGAGATCATGTATGCGACCTTTGTGAGGTCAAGGCTGAGCATATGAAAGACTACCATTAACCCATAAAAGATACCGGGCAGAATCACCTTTTTGTAAGAGCCCTCTATAAAAAATCCTTTTAATCTTTTCCTTCCCATATAAATGCTTAATGGGGTCACTGCTATAGTGAGGGCTGTGAAATAGGTTATGCCAAAAAAGAGGGGTGAAGAATCTTCTATCGCTACCTTTCCAAGAGATGAGGTGATGCTGTAAATCAAGGCAACAGCTATCATAAGCATAGAGCCCTTTTCCCGACAGACAGCCCTTAAAGGCTCTAAGACTCCAAGCCTTGCTGAATGGACATTGAGGATATATCCACCTGCTGAGATGAGTATAACACCTGCTATTCCCTCAGGGGGGATTGTCTCGTTATTTATAAGGCGAGAGGTGAATAGTAAAAACACGGGTGTGAGGCTCAAAAAAGGAAGGGTAAGGCTTAGGGGTGAAAGTTTTAATGCCTTTATGTATAAAAAAACTGTCAAAACCTCAAGGGGAAGGGATATTATAAAGGCATAAAGGAAGGTCCTGTCAAATTCTGGTATATCGATAAAAAACCACAGCCCTCCAAGAACAGGAAGTGTAAAGAGGAGCCTTGCCCAGGCAACGAGGTATTCATCTTCACCAGAACTGTTCCCACCACTAAGGGCCTTCTTTGTTAAGGCATCACTTGTAGCAATTGAAAAGGCAGCACCAAGGGCAAGAAGGACCCATAAGGGCATTTATTTCTTGAGTTCCTTTCCAGCCTGAAAGGCCTTTCCAAGGAACCTTCCTGTTGCATAATAGAGCCTTGTTTCAGGAACAAAGAAGAAGGGTTTAATCTTTTCTATATCAGGTCTTTTGTTTTCATCAAGTTTATCTTCCTCTACCTTAACATCAACAATCTCACCGATAAACTGAGTATGAAGCCCTATCTCAGTAATATGGGTCACTCGACATTCAAGAACAACAGGAAACTCCTTCACATAAGGTGCATCTATATGCTCAGCCCTTTCTGGAGTGAGGCCTGTGGCCTGAAACTTGTCCTCTTGTCTTCCTGAAACTATACCAAAATAGTCTGCCTCTTTGAGGTGTTCTTCAGAAGGTATGCTTATGGTGAAGACCCTCTTTTCCATTAGGGAGGAGTAGGTATATGTTGCCTTTCTTACAGATATGGCAACTGAAGGTGGCTGGCTACAGCAGATACCTCCCCAGGCAACAATCATTACATTGGGCTTGCCATCCTTATCATAGGTCCCAACAGCAAGAACTGGTGTTGGGAAAAGTATTGGTCTTGCTCCGAGGGATCTTTTCATAAAGTCCTCCTGTTATGCTATTCCTTTCTTCAGTATATCATGAATATGGATTATTCCCTCTAATCTTCCAAGGCTGTCAGGCACAAGAAGGGATGTAATAGATTTTTCTTCCATCAGGGCGAGGGCCTTTGCGGCGAGTTCGTCTCCTGAAATGGTCTTTGGGTTCTTTGTCATCACCTCTTCGGCTTTCATATCAAAAAAGGCCTTTCCATATCTCTGAATACCCCTTCTCAGGTCTCCATCGGTTATTATACCCATAATCCTTTTGTTATTATCAACTACAGCAGTCACACCAAGTCTTTTTGAAGATATCTCCATAATGGCCTCTGTCATTGGTGTATCAGGTTTTACAAGGGGCAATTCATCACCAGTATGCATAAGGTCCCGAACCTTTATAAAAAGCCTTTTACCAAGACTACCACCAGGATGGTACATAGCAAAATCCTCTTCTTTGAACCCCCTTTTTTTTAAAAGGGCAACAGCAAGGGCATCACCCATGGCAAGGGTCGCTGTAGTGGAGGCCGTGGGCACTATCCCGAGTGGGCAGGCCTCTTCACGGATACTCACATCAAGGCTCACATCAGCCTGCTGGGCAAGGGTTGAGCCATTGTTTCCTGTAAGGGCAATAAGCTTTACATTGAATCTTTTTAAAAAAGGTATGAGCCTTATGACCTCCTCTGTCTCTCCACTGTTTGAAATGGCAATTACTACATCATCTGATGTAACCATGCCAAGGTCTCCATGGATTGCCTCAGCAGGATGCATGAAAAAAGCTGGTGTACCTGTAGATGCAAGGGTTGCAGCTATCTTTTTTCCTATGAGACCTGATTTGCCCATTCCTGTAACAACAACCCTTCCTTTTGAATTAAGGATTATCTCGACAGCCTTCTCAAAGGAATCAGAAATACGGTCTATAAGGGCCTCAATAGCCTCTGCCTCAATCCTTAATACCTTTTTTGCTGTTTCTATTGTATCACTCATCTTTTAAAAGATAGGCTATAGCTTCAGGCGTCAGGATTTTTCCAGATCCCCTGTGGTCTGAAGCCTCCTTATAGACTCTTCTATCACATCAAGAAGCCTCTGAAGGTTCTCCAGACTTATACACAGAGGTGGCATAATTACTATTATATTCCCGAGGGGCCTTATAAAAACACCCCTCTCCCTTGCAAAGGCTGCCACGCGCCAGCCAATCCTGTCAGCATATCCAAAGGCCTCCTTTGTTCTTTTATCTCTAACAAGCTCTATACCAGCTATAAACCCGCACTGCCTCACATCTCCAACAAAGGGGAGTTCCTTAAATTCCTTAAGGCGCTCCTTTAGAAAACCTATCTTTGGCTGAAGGTTTTCTAAGACCCTGTCTTTTTCGAATATATCAAGGCATGCTAAGGCAGCTGAACAGGCAAGCTGATTGCCTGTATAGGAGTGGCCATGAAAGAAGGTCTTAAGGTCTTCAAATCTTCCAAGAAAGGCATTGAATATCTCTTGGGTTGTGAGTGTCGCTGCTAAAGGTAGATAACCACCCGTGATTCCCTTTGAAAGGCACATTATATCAGGTATGACATTTTCGTGCTCTACAGCAAAGAATTTACCAGTCCTTCCAAAACCCGTTGCAACCTCATCACATATCATAAGGACATTGTACTTTGTGCATAGGTCCCTTACACCTTTAAGATAACCTGGTGGTGATGTAATCATACCGCCTGCTGCCTGAATAAGGGGTTCAATAATAACTGCAGCAATCTCGTCTTTATGAGCTGAAAGTATCTCTTCCATTGCATTAAGACAGCCGAGTTTACACTCAGGATAGGTTAGGCCAAGTTCACATCTATAACAATAAGGTGAAGGTGCCCTGTAGGTCTTAAAAAGCAGAGGTTTAAATGTGTGATGAAAGACCTCAATACCTCCAACACTTACAGCACCAAGGGTATCACCGTGATAGGCGTTATTGAGGCTCAGAAAGGTTGTTCTCCCCTTTTCACCCTTATGAACCCAGTACTGAAAGGCCATCTTAAGGGCCACCTCAACAGAGGTAGAGCCATCATCAGAATAAAAGACCTTTGTTAGTCCCTCAGGAGCCAGCTTTACAAGTCTTTCAGCAAGAAGAATGCTCGGAACATTTGCAAGCCCTAGAAGCGTTGAATGGGCAATAAGGTCAAGCTGGGTCTTTATGGCATCGTTTATCTCTTTACAATTATGTCCATGGATATTGACCCATAAGGATGAGACGCCATCAAGATACCACCTTCCTTTGATGTCTTTTAAAAAGCAGTCCCTTCCCTCAACAATAATAATTGGTTCTGCCTCCATCCACTCCTTCATCTGGGTGAAGGGATGCCATACATAGGCCCTGTCAAGGGCTATTAATCTGTTTATATCCACTGAAGTCAGACTGAAAGCCATAGCCTCAAGCCTATTATTGCTTTTAAACGGTATTTTATTATATGATTGACACAATGCTAAAGACAATATGCGGAGGTGCTCAATGGTTTCACCCCTTAAACCAGAAGAGCTTTACAAATGCTGTGATCCAAAGATATTTGATTTTGAGACAACGGATGAGTTACAGCCTGTAGAAGGTCCCCTCGGTCAAGAAAGGGCAATAAATGCCATAAACTTCGGACTAAGCCTTGAAAATACAGGCTTCAACCTTTTTGTCCTTGGTGAGCACGGCACAGGAAAACTCACGAGTGTAAGGGAATTAATAAAGAAAAAGGCAGAAACAGAACCAGTCCCACCAGACTGGTGTTATGTGTATAACTTCAAAGACCCTGATGTTCCTATTGCTATATCCTTTCCAGCTGGCATGGCTCACGAGTTTCAGAAGGATATGGCTGACCTGATTAAAACACTCAGGACGGAGATACCAAAGATCTTTGAATCGAAGGAATACGAAAAACAGCGCAACCGCATAATTGAAGAGTTTCAGAAGAAACAGAAGGAACTTTTTACAAGCATAGAAGAAGAGGCTGCCTCTAATGGCTTTGCTATAAGAAAATCCGTTTCAGGTCTTTTAATTGTGCCTGTAAAAAAGACTGGAGAGGCCCTTACAGAGGAGGAGTTTGAGACCCTTGATGAGAAGACAAAAAAGAAGATAGAGGAGATTGGCAGGACCCTTCAGGAAAAGCTTGACGATGTTGTGAGGGCTGTGAAGGAAGCAGAAAAGATCCTCAAAGAGATGCTCCAGAAACTTGAGAGGACTGCTGCCCTTGGAGCAGTTGGTCATCTTATTGATGAGCTTAAAGAGAAATACAGGGATAATGAAAAGGCTGTGCAGTATCTTGATAATGTAAAGGAAGACATCCTTGACCATCTTGATGACTTCAAGGCCCAGGAGGAGCAGGCCCCTCCATTGCCTTTCATGAGAATCCCTAAGGCAGAGCCCGTATTTACCAGATACGAGGTAAATGTAATAGTGGACAACAGGGGACTGAAGGGTGCTCCCTGCATATTCGAGCACAATCCCACATATTACAATCTCTTTGGAAGAATAGAGCATAAATTCCAGTACGGCATAGCCATAACTGACTTTTCCATGATTAAGGCTGGCTCACTCCACAAGGCAAATGGCGGTTATATCGTTATCCATGCCCTTGATCTTTTGAGGAATCTCTTTTCCTACGATGCCCTCAAGCGGGCAATCAGGAATAAGGAGATAAAGATTGAGGATATCTGGGAACAATACCGCCTTATATCAACAACTACCCTCAAGCCAGAGGCCATACCTCTTAATGTGAAGGTGCTTCTCATTGGACATCCTTACATTTATTACATCCTTTATAACTATGATGAAGAGTTTAAAGAGCTCTTCAAGGTAAAGGCTGATTTTGACAGCAGGATGGATAAAAATCCAGAAACAATAAAAAAATATGCCATGTTTATAGCTTCAAGATGTAAGGCAGAGAACCTCCTTCCCTTTGACAGAACAGGGGTTGCGAGGGTTGTTGAATATGGTTCAAGGCTTGCTGGTCATCAAGAAAAGCTTTCTGCCCTCTTTGGTCATGTGGCTGACATACTGAGGGAGGCAAGTTACTGGGCAAAGGTAATGGGCAGCACTGTTGTTAAGGATCTTCATGTTGATAAGGCCATTGAGGAGAGGAGATTCAGGCATAACAGGATTGAAGAAAGACTGAGAGAGGCAGTTCTTGAAGATACAATAATTGTCGAGACCTCTGGCGAAAAGGTTGGCCAGGTTAATGGTCTTGCTGTTATTGACCTTGGAGACTACAGTTTCGGAAAGCCTTCAAGAATTACAGCAAGGACTTATATTGGAAAGGCAGGCGTTGTCAACATAGAGCGCGAGACAAAGATGAGTGGCAGGATCCACGAGAAGGCGATTCTCATACTTACAAACTACCTTGGAAGCAAGTATGCTACAAAAAAACCCATTAGCCTCTCAGCATCCATTACCTTTGAGCAGCTTTACGATATGATTGAAGGAGACAGTGCAACCTGTGCAGAATTTTATGCCCTCATTAGCAGTATAGCAGGAATTCCTCTTAAACAATCCATTGCAGTAACAGGCTCAATGGATCAGAACGGAGAGGTCCAGCCAATTGGTGGAGTAAATGAGAAGATAGAGGGATTCTTCGATGTCTGTAAAGAGAGGGGCCTTGATGGAACCCATGGTGTGATAATACCAAAGAGGAATCTCAAAAATCTTATGTTAAGACGGGATGTTGTGGAGGCAGTAAAGGATGGTAAGTTCTCTATCTATGCTATAGAAAGGGTTGAGGAGGGTCTCGAGATCCTTACTGGTATGCCAGCAGGAGAGATGCTTGAGGATGGCTCTTATCCCGAAGGGACAATAAATCATCTCGTAATGAAGAGACTCACCGAGATATCAGAGGCCCTTAAGGAGAAGAAAGAAGAAAAGGAGGAGAAAAAAGAGAACAAGAATTGATGACATGGTTCCTTAAAGGCCTCACCATTCCTTTTAAGATATTGCCAGAAGGACTTGCAATAAAATTAGGTGAATCCCTTGGGCTTCTCCTTTATTTCTTCTGGCATTCCCGCAGGAAGATAGCCCTGAAAGCCCTAGAAGAGACTTCAAAGATTATCCCTCTCAATACTACCCTCGAGAACTTTCAGCTTGTAAGAGAAATATTTAAAAATCTCGGTAGATACTTTGCTGAGCTCCTGAGACTTTACTGGGGAGATGAGGGGATATTCAAAAAGATAAGATTCAAGGGCCTCGAAAATTTTTATAAGGCAAAAGAAGAAGGCAGGGGAATAATCTTTATTACAGGCCATTGTGGAAACTGGGAGCTCATGGCAATAGCTTTTGGTAAATTGATTGAGCCAATTGGAGTTGTTGCAAGGCCCTTAAACAGCAAGGTAATCAATAGATTTATAGAAGATATAAGGACAAAATACGGCAACCATGTGATATATAAAAAGGGTGCAGTTAAGGAGATATTAAGAGACCTCAGGGGAAACAGGGCAGTTGGGATTCTTATGGACCAGAGTGTTTTAAAAGAAGAAGGAGTTGTTATAGATTTCCTTGGAAGGCCTGCCTGGACATCAAGGATGCCAGCACTAATCGCAAAAAAAACAGGGGCAGCCATATTACCAGCCTTTATAAAGAAAGAAGGTGAGTATCATGTTGTAGAGATAGGAGAGGAGATCGAACTTACAGGGAAAGAATTAGAAGACACAAAGAGACTCTCATCATCTATAGAAGACTACATTATAGCCAATCCATCTGAATGGCTCTGGATTCATAGAAGATGGAAAAGAAGAGAACAGATTGATTGACACCAGTGTGTCTGAAATTTTATACTTATTGCTATGGGAGCCTATACAACATATCATCCACATAAGATTAAAAGAAAGAGAACCCATGGTTTCCTTAAGAGGATGAGCACAAGGGGTGGAAGGCTTGTCCTGAAGAGGAGAAGGCAGAAAGGTCGTAAGAGGCTTACAGTTTAGTGCATTTAGTAAAAGTCCTTAATCTAATATTTGTAAAACTCCTGATCCTTCTACTGAGGCTATATAAACTCCTTCTCTCACCCTTGTGGCAGGGAAGCTGTCGGTTTTATCCCAGCTGTTCAGAATATTCCATGGAGGCCCTGAGAAGATATGGCCTCTGGAAGGGGTTATATCTTTCTTTAAAAAGGATTTTAAGGTGTAATCCCTTTAATCCCGGTGGCTACGATCCTGTGAGGTAGAAGATGGAGATGGAAAAGAGGGCATTAATAGCTGTCTTGCTTTCTATAATAGTGCTGGTATTTTATCAGCAGCTCTTTATAAGGCCAGGCCCACAGGCTCCAGTGCCAGTGGAAAAAAAGTCTTCCGAGCATCCTGAGGCAGAGGTTCAGCCTTTACCTATAGGCACTACTTTTCAACCTCCTTCTCGAGAAGAGCGGAGTATTCTGATTGATACACCTCTCTACAGGGCCGTTTTGAGCTCAAGATGTGGTTCCTTCAGATCTTTTGAACTAAAGAGGTTTAAGGATAAAGAGGGTAGGCCAGTAAATATCCTTAGAAAGGCTGATGGGCTTGCCCTCTGTATAGGAGATGAAAGGGGATTCTATCCTGAACAATTAAATTTTTCTATAAAAGGCACGGATCTTATGCTTACACCTGATAATCCCTCTGGTTCTGTAACCCTTGAGTATTTATCTAAGGATATCTCGATCAGAAGGACCTATTCCTTCAGATATGATCAATATCTTATTGATGTAAAGGACGAGGTTCAGGGTCTTTCGGAATACTGGATAACCCTTGGTGGAGATTTTGGAATATTTGAGCATGACAGGACCTTTCATACAGGTCCTGTGCTGTTAAAAAACCTTGACAGGATAGAGTTTAAAGAGAAGGATCTTAAAGAACCAAAGATAATTGAAGGAAGGATAAGCTGGATAGCCCTCGAGGATAAATATTTCTTCTCAGGGATAGTTCCGAAGATTACTGATGGAAAGGTAAAGGTCTGGAATTCTGAGAAACCCATGATTGCCTTGATGGCAAGAGGTCCTGTAAATGAATACAAGGTTTATGCTGGCCCAAAAGAGCATGATAGCCTGAAGGCACTGGGTCTTGGACTTGAGCATATAGTTGATTTTGGGTTCTTCTCCATTGTTGCAAGACCCCTCTTCTGGATCCTTAAGGCCCTTTATAAGATTATTGGAAATTATGGATGGGCTATAGTGATTTTATCTATATTAATAAGAATCCCCTTTACCCCTCTTATCGCAAAAGGTCAGAAGTCTATGAAGAGGCTTCAGGAACTTCAGCCACGGCTTGAAGAGATTAGAAGAAAATACAAAGACGATCCTAAAAGACTCCAGAGGGAGACCATGGAGCTTTATAAAAAGTATAAGGTGAATCCTTTTGGTGGATGTCTTCCTATATTAATACAATTACCGGTCTTCTTTGCCCTTTACAAGGTCCTTGCTATTGCCATTGAATTAAGGGGTGCACCTTTTATTTTATGGATAAAGGATCTATCGGTTAAGGATCCCTATTATATCCTGCCGATACTTATGGGAGCTACGATGATTATCCAGCAGGTTATCACGCCCTCTGGAGGAGATCCCCGTCAGAAAAAGCTCATGCTCTTTATGAGTGGCTTTTTTACACTTCTCTTTTTATCGTTTCCTTCAGGCCTTGTGCTTTACTGGCTTACAACAAATGTTCTCGGAATAATCCACCAGCTATATCTTAATAAGAAGCTATCAACTTCCTGACAAATTCTTTTTCCTCTTCAATTGTTTTGAGTCGACCTCTGAGTTTTTCATAAAGGATCTCTTTGAATATCTTTGAAAAGAGGGGTCCTGGTTTTATGCCCATCTTCAATAAGTCCTTTCCGGTCAGCAATGGCTTTATCTCTCGGAGTTCTGTTAGATATCTAATTAAAACTCTTCTTGTATCAGGCTCTTCAGTGACAGCAATGGCGAGAAGGATTGCTTCGAGGGAGAGAGCATGAAGAAGTTCATAAAGGAATACAGGGTCTTTACTCTCTGCGGTATTGCCGATTTTCTGGAGTATTTCTTTTGCTGAATATATATCCTTTTCAAGTTGTACCTTGTATCTTTTATTAGGGGATATCCTTTCAATAGTCTTTTTAATTGCCTGGCCTGATAATCCATATATGGTCACACCAAGGATTAATCTTTCCTTCTTTACCTCTGCCTTGATCCCTGAGATAGTGTACCATGCCAGTAATTCTTCAAGACTTTTAAGCCTCTTTTTTAGTTCAGTACTGAATTTAAGTGATGGATGAATCACACTGAGGAGGTCATATTCCGAAAGCCTTTCTATTGCCCTTAGAGGAGATACCTCATTAAAAAGGAGGCTTAACTCTTCATGTAATCTTTCAGGAGAAAGCCTCTCAAAGAGGTTCATTTTTACCGCTGTCTTTATAAGATTTTCTGTATGCTTGCTTATACGGAATCCAAATCTTTCAGAAAATCTTATAGCCCTCAATGCCCTCGTTGGGTCTTCTACAAAGCTGAGGCTATGTAATACCCTTATAGTTTTTTCCTTAAGGTCTTTCTGACCTCCGAAAAAATCTATAAGGGTGCCGAAATCAGAACTGTTGAGTTTTATTGCGAGGGTATTTATTGTGAAGTCTCTTCTATAAAGGTCTTTTTTTATGGATGATGTCTCTACCTTTGGTAGAGTAGCTGGTGCTTCATAATATTCTGTTCTTGCTGTTGCTATATCTATTATGGGACCATCTTTGAGAATTATCTTAGCTGTCCCGAATCTTTCATGGGTTTTTACCCTTCCGTTAAGGGCTTCGGCCATCTTTTTTGCAAATATAATACCATCTCCCTCAACAACTATGTCTATATCAAGATTCTTTTCCCCTCTTAAGAGATCCCTGACAGAGCCGCCTACAAGATAGGCATTAAAACCTAAGGAGTCAGCAATCTCACCTGCCAGTTTAAGAATTGCAAATATATCATTTGGAAAATGTTCTTTTAATTGATTTGTCATGTTTTTAAATCTGGGCACTGAAGGCTCAAGGTCTGCACGGACACTTCTCATCAGGCCCTCATACATGGTCCTGAGGATATCTGTCCTTGTTATCACACCTAAAAGTTTCCCATCCTCTATAACAGGCATAAATCTCTGATTCTGTTCTATCATTATCCTTTCTACTTCAGATACAGGGGTGTCTGGCGATACAACCTCGGGATCAATGGTAGCAAATTCTATAACCTTATGGAGTCTGAATCCATGAAAAAGGGCCTTCTCAACCGTTTCTCTCGAGATAATGCCAAGGAACTTGCCATTTTTTATAAGAGGCAATACATTTATACCATATTTTGTGAGCTCCTTTTCAGCCTCCTTCAGGGTGGCATCGGGATCTATGGTTATTACATGGGTGGTCATTATATCCTTTGCCAGTTTTACGGGTTTAATAATATCTTTTAAAGTATCTATCAATTTAGCTTCTACATCCTCGAGTTCCTTATTCTTAATTGTTGCAGAGGCTGCTGAGGGATGGCCACCTCCCCCAAAGGGGGCTAATAATTCAGAGACATCCAGCTCTGTGACACTGCTCCGTGCTATAATTACAACCCTGCCTGGCATCTCGAGCATCAGGATAACGCCATCGATATGGTCCATCTCCATTATCCGGTGAGCAAGATGGGCAATTTCTCCAGGATACTCCTCTCTTTTTGCCTTGCAAATCTTTATTCTTATGTTGTTTATAAAAATATCTCTTGAAGATTCAAGGAATTCATTAAGAAGTGAGAGGTCTTCTTTATTAATAAAAGGTTTTAAAAAGCTTGAGACTATGTTAAGGTTTGCTCCTCTTTTAAGAAGATAGGCTATTGCAAAAAGGTCTCTTTCTGTCGTTGATGGAAAGGTTAAAGAACCTGTTTCTTCATAGATACCAAGACAGAGAGCTGTTGCCTCAAGGGGTGTTAGAGGTATCTTTTTTTTCTGAAATATTTCTGTAAAGATCGTTGCCGTAGCTCCCACATCCTCAATCATTATCTCATTGTGAGATGCTGGCGGAAGCCCTGCCCTGATTTCATTGTTTTTGTGATGATCATAAAGGATTATTCTGACCTTATTAATAAATTTTTTCAATTCACCGAGGCGATCTGATGAGTTTGCATCAACCACTACCATCGTATCTATCTTTGAAAGCTCAATATCCCTTATTTTGGTTCCAAACTGATATATCTCTGTTAGTTTAAAAGTCTCTATAAATTCCCTTACCCGTTTTTCAATTGAACCTGGAAAGACGATAATGCCTTCAGGGTATAGTTTTTTTGCAGCAATAACACTTGCAAGAGCATCAAAATCAGCGTTAATATGAGTTGTAATCATAATCATTAATGCTTTTTGTATCCGTACTGTTACTTCGCCACCCCCTCAAAGATTCACCACCAATTGGTGGCGAAGTAACAGTTTGGTGGCGAAGTAACAGTTAAGGCATTCCCTCAGCAAGTGCACACCCTGTTTCTTCCTTCTTTCTTTGCCTTATAGAGGGCATTGTCAGCAAGTGTTACAATGTCATCAAATTGCTTTATATCCTTTGATGGGTATATAGCTATTCCAAAACTCGCCGTGATTGAGCCATCTATGAATTTAAATCGCAAACAACTAATCAAATTTCTGAGCCTTTCAGCCTCCTTTATTGCACCTTCTCTATCTGTATGAGGAAGGAGCATGATGAATTCTTCTCCCCCATATCTTGCGATAATATCACCCCTTCTTGTATTCTTCTTCAGAACCCTGCCGAGTTCTTTAAGAACCTCATTACCTACTCGATGACCATATTGATCATTAATTGATTTAAAGTAGTCAATATCTATCATTATGCATGAAAGAGGTATGTTATATCTTTTTGCCTTTTCGAACTCTTCTTCAAGCCTGTGGAAAAAATATCTACTATTATAGAGACCGGTAAGATGGTCTGTTATTGTAAGTCTTTCGAGTCTGTGCTTTTCCTGCCTTATCTCATCAAAAAGGAAGGCATGATAGAGGGCATTGGCAGAAGCATTTGCAGAAGATTCAAGGAAGCTTATCTCAGCCCTCGAAAAGGTCAGCTTCTTCCTCGATGTCCTTAGGAAAAGGGCCCCTATAGTCTCCTCTTTATATATAATGGGAATAACAATTATCGATTTTATTCCAAGAGGAGATATAAATGTATAAACCTCCTTCATTAAAGGGTCCTTTTTGGCATCCTTAATTATTACTGGCCTTTTTGTTCTGAGGGCCTCCCGGATCTCGGGATACTTTCGCAGGTCAAGTCGGATATCCCTTATATCTGGATTTTCGTGTGTGGCAACTACATGTAAGTGATTCGTTGAGGGGCTTATCTTAACTATGGAACATCTCGTTACAGGTATTACCTCTGATATCTTCTTTACTGTGTGATAAAGTATCTCAAAAACATCGAGGGTGGTGGAAACATTTTTAGATATGTCTATTATAGCCTCGAGAAGATGTTTTTGCTGCGAGACCCGGAATGCTGAGATTATCTTATAAAAGAGGTCCTCTTTCCTATAAGGTGGTAAGATATAAAATGGTATGCTATATCTCGATATCTTCTGGATACCTCGACCAATATTCTTTCCGATAACCCCTATAATAGGAAAACCATTTCTATCATGGGGGCTGATGGTTTTCAAGACATTAAGATGGTCTTCTCCGAGTATTAGAATGCTGTGAGGATTTTTTTTAAAAGACTCAATAAGAGATTTGTTATCTTCAAAAAACTCACATGACCAATCCGCCAGCGGAATTTCCTTTAAAAGGCTCCTCTCCTTCGTAAAAGAACGAAGAAATTCTTTTATTTTCCTATCCTTTAGGCATGCCAGAATCATTTCTTTATATTATTGCATATCAAAAGAATTTATTGGAATAGGGGTAACCTGAAGATATGGAAAGACATCCTGCTGATGCATATATGATTGCCAGGGTCAACCCTTTTAGTGGCGAAAGTAACAGTTGCACAAATTTGTAATGTTATGGTATTTTAATTATTGAAAATAAGATTAGTGGCGAAAGTAACAGTTTAGTGGCGAAAGTAACAGTAAGGAGGCATAGTTATGGCAGCTAAGAAACCAAAGAGAAATAGGTCAGCCATGAAAAGGGTTCGCCAGGCAAAGAAACGGGAGCTTCGGAACAAAGCAGTAAAAAGCACAATAAAGACCCTTATAAAGAAGGTAGAGGCTGCAATCGCTTCAAAGAATAAAGAAGAAACGGAGGTGGCCTTAAAGGCAGCCATCAAATATATCATGAAGGCAGCCTCAAAAGGAGTGATTCATAAAAATACTGCATCGAGAAAGATATCGAGGCTTACAAAGAAGGCGAATACTATTCTTCTCAGCTCTCAAGCAGCTTAAGGAATAAGGGTTCAAGAATCTCTTTCTGGGTCTTTGCCCTCAAGTCCATCTTGTGAAGAAGGGGAAGTATTTTTCTGTATTCAGGCGTGGATGAATAAAAATTATTTAAGCTTCCTATAACAAGGGGCATGTCATCCTTTAATGTCCTGAAGATGTAAATAGCCCTTGCCTTGTTTCTATTTTTTATAGCATTTATGAGGTCTCTTGTATCGTATTCTGAGTGGGCAAGAAGTATTTCTTTTAATTCTTCAATTGATGGGGCTTTGAGACCAGCTAAGTGAAGTTTATAAAGTTCTGAGTATATAATCCCTGTTTCGCCTTGTGTTAAATCAAGTATATACTCGATAGCCTCCTTGTTTAAAGAAAGACCAAGTTCTTTTGACTTGTATTGCACCCATTTAAATAGATCCCTTTCATTTAAATCTAATGAAAACAATCTTACATTTTTTAAGATTTCCCGGAATTCTTTTGATGGATTTCCTTTGTGTAGAATTAAAATATCGGGATTAGATGATGCTATTTCTGCACCAATTGCTTTAAGCTCCTTTGTTTTTAAAAGCTGGGCCTCTTTTATGATTATCCATCCTTTTGTTCCAAAAAAGCCGGGTGTCTTTATTGCCTCTATTATTTGGGAGAGTTGAGGTTTTTCGTCCATATCAAATTGCTGTACTGTTACATCTCCACCTGAATTCTTGATAGAAGACTTCAAGAGATGCATTGCTTCATAAAGCATAAACTGATCAGTGCCATAGAGGATATAGGGGCCTGACAATCCCTTTTTGTGCTCTTCATAAAAGTTGAAGATACTCATTTGAGCTCCTCTATAATCTCGATGGCTATATCCCTTAAAATCTTTTCAATCTCTCTATCTCTTGCTGATATAATCTCCTCTATCCTTGCCCCACTCCTAAACTCCCTTATAAAAGGTGATGAAAAATGTTTTGATATTAATTTTCCATTAGGTGATGTAATCTCAAAATCTCCTCTTATAACAATCTCATAAAGGGCTATCTGGCCAGACTTTTCTGCTACAATATGCATGCCTACATCTGTAACGACGCCTTCAATATGGAAATGTCTCGTTTCGGGCCCTGCCTTTGCCATTAAGGAGCAGCCCCTTTTTATAAGTTCTTCTGTCAAAACAAATCTCATCCTATCTTCAAGGCCTGGCACAAAGGTTTTGTTTCTAATGTTAATAACAAATCTACAGTCTGGAGGCTTCATAGACCCATTGATTTCAGAATATTCTTTTAGGGCTGGTGGTCCCATCTTATAGCCACACGAAGAGAATATCGAGAGTGATAAAAGGGAATAAAAAAGTGAGAGGAGGATCTTCTTCATGTCACAATATTTACAAGCCGTTTCTTTGCTATAATGATCTTTTTGATATCCTTTCCCGAGAGGGCCTGAATAACTCGTGGTTCTGAAAGAACCTTTTCTTTTATTGCCTCCTCGGTAAGACCTTGAGGGATTCTGGTCTTTGCCCTTACCTTGCCATTTATCTGGATAACTAATTCATATTCCTCTTCTTTAGAAAGTTCTTCATCCCATTGAGGCCAGGGAGCCTCCAGTATGGAAGGTTCATTTCCGATCTGAGACCAGAGTTCCTCTGCTATGTGAGGGGCAAAGGGACTTATAAGTAAAAGAAGGTTTTCTATGGCAAATCTCAGGGTTCTGAAGTCCTGTTCTGTTGAGGGATTGAAGTTCTGAAGTTCATTTAAAAATTCCATCATTCGGGCTATGGCTGTATTAAAATGGAATTCTTTCTCTATGTCCTCTGTGACCCTTTTAATAGTTCTGTGTGTAAGCCTTACAATAGCGGAGGTCGGAGGTCTGAGGTCGGAGGTCTGAGGTCGGAGGTCTGATATCTGACTTCTGATCTTGTCCTTCCATTTCTGGACAAAGTTCCAGAGCCTTCCGAGGAATCTGTAAATCCCTTCTACTCCGCTTGGAGACCATTCAAGGTCCTTTTCTGGTGGTGCTGCAAAAAGGCTGAAAAGCCTTATGGTGTCCGCACCGTATTTTTTTATAAGCTCATCGGGGTCAACAATGTTTTTCTTTGATTTTGACATCTTCTCAAACCTTCCTCTTTCAACGGGCCTTCCACAGTGAATACATTTATGATTCTTGACCTCTGAAGGAAAGAGCCAGTCGTGTTCAGGGCATTTAAGGGTCTCGAGGCAAACCATACCTTGTGTAAGGAGATTCAGAAAGGGTTCACTCAGATCAACAATCCCTAAGTCTCTTAATACCCGGGTAAAAAATCTTGAATAAAGGAGGTGAAGCACCGCATGTTCTATCCCGCCAATGTATTGATCTACAGGCATCCAGTAAGATATTTCCTTTTTGGCATCCTTAGTCGTGAGGTCAAAATCCTTTTTATCCTTTATGCAATAGGCTATGAAGTACCAGGAAGAATCTACAAAGGTATCCATTGTGTCTGTTTCACGTCTTGCCTCTCCTCCACATTTGGGACAACTCGTCTTGACAAAATCAAGGGCCTTTGCAAGAGGTGAGGTTCCTTTTCCTGTGAACTTTACATCCTCAGGCAGTATTACAGGAAGGTCTTTCTCCGGAACAGGAACAATGCCACATCTATCACAATATATCACAGGTATGGGAGTACCCCAGTATCGCTGTCTCGAGATTCCCCAGTCCCTAAGCTTATAATTTACCTTTCTTTTTCCTATTCCATTTTTTTCTAAAAACTGGATAATTCTCTCTCTTGCCTCTGATGAATGAAGACCTGAGAATTCTCCAGAGTTAATAAGATAACCCTCTCCTTCATAGGCCCTTTCAAGGTTTTGGGGGACTGTCTCCTTCTCTGGCACGATTACCACCTCTACTGGAAGACCGTATTTCTTTGCAAGCTCAAAATCCCTCTGGTCATGAGCGGGCACGCTCATAATTGCTCCAGTGCCATACTCCATGAGCACAAAGTTTGCAATATATATTGGAACCTTTCTATTATTTACTGGATTAATGGCATAATAACCTGTAAAATGGCCAAGTTTGGTAAGAGGGTCTCCATAAGAGGAGATTAATTCTTTCAATAGATTTTTATCTTTCACGAGGACCTCACTCAATGGATGATTAGGGGCGAGACATACAAAGGTACATCCCCAGAGGGTATCAGGCCTTGTGGTGAATATAATAATATTCTGATTCAGTCCGTCTATTCTGAACTCCACCTCGGCACCTTCACTTTTTCCTATCCAGTTTTTTTGCATTACAATGACCTTTTCTGGCCATCCCTTGAGGGTATCAAGGTCTCTTAAGAGTTCCTCAGCATAGGCAGTAATCTTTAAAAACCACTGTTCAAGCTCCTTCTGCGTTACAGTAGAGTCACACCTCCAGCACTTTCCATCTATCACCTGTTCATTTGCAAGAACTGTCTCACAGGAAGGACACCAGTTAACAAAAGAGGCCTTTCTATAGGCAAGTCCCTTTTCGAGCATCTTTAAGAAGAACCATTGGTTCCATTTATAATACTCAGGATGGCAGGTAGTGACTTCTTTGTTCCAGTCATAACTCAGGCCCAGTTGCTCCAGCTGAGATTTCATATATTCAATGTTTTCATATGTCCAGTTGGCAGGATGGACGCCGTGTTTTATAGCTGCATTTTCTGCTGGAAGTCCAAAGGCATCCCATCCCATAGGATGAAGAACATGATACCCCCTCATTCTTTTATAACGGGCAATGACATCCCCAATAGCATAGTTTCTCACATGTCCCATGTGAATCTTTCCGGAAGGATAGGGGAACATCTCGAGGCAATAAAATTTCTTCGCCCTATCTTTGTCCGTCCCAGGGGTAGGAGTCTTGAAAAGCCCTTTTTCTTTCCAGAAGCTCTGCCATTTTTGTTCAATCTCTCGAGGATCATAATGGTTCTGCAATTCAGGACCTCCTTACTGTTACTTCGCCACCAGTTACAAGCTACAGATTCTTTAAGGCTTTAGTAGTCTATTTTATTTTAACATGCTTTTCTATCTGGTGGCGAAGTAACAGTTGTTAAACCAAATAAAAGGGCTAAAGGCCTTCAGGAGATATTTAGGCTACAGGCTTTAAGTTTTTTTATTCCCTATAGCCTATTAAGGCAGATCACTAGAGCAACAGAGCGGACTGTTACTTCGCCACCAAACTGTTACTTCGCCACCAGTAGGATAGTATGGAAAAATTTCTTCCTTTAAAAACTGCTGCTCTGCTGCACTATTATGAGGTATAATAAATAGGCTACAGGCGTCAGGTAGCCTATTTTTTGCGAGAGTGGCGGAACTGGCAGACGCGCTGGACTTAGGATCCAGTGGCCCTGTGCCGTGGGGGTTCAACTCCCCCCTCTCGCACCAAAGCAGAGCAGTAGAGCAACAGAGCAGCAGGAGATATTTAGGCTACAGGCTTTAGGCAACAGGCCTCAGGATATTTTTTATTTTCTATAGCCTGTAGCCTATAGCCTATCATCAGGGAGTTTGAGGGGCAAAGCCCCTCAAAGGAGAATTTATGAGACTTACTGAGAAGGTCAGGGCCTCTGGCTGAGCAGCAAAGCTGGGTCCGGCGGACCTTGAGGGATTATTGAAGGATCTAAATTTCTCTTTGTCTCCATCTGTAATTGTGGGGCCAGGAGATGATGGAGGTGTCTATTTGCTGAATGAGCATTTAGCACTTGTTGAGACAGTAGATATAATAACACCCCTTGTGGATGACCCTTTTTTATTTGGTGCTATAAGTGCAGCCAATTCCCTGAGTGATGTTTATGCCATGGGCGGAAAACCCATTTCGGCCCTTGCAATTCTCGGATACGATCCCTGTGATTTCGATAGAGAGGTTATTAAAGGGATTTTGAAGGGATGCCTTTCTAAACTTCAAGAAGCAGGTGTGAACCTCATAGGTGGTCACACTATAGAAGACCGGGAGGTAAAATTTGGTCTTTCAGTAACAGGTATCGTTGAAAAGGAAAAGATTCTCAGAAAAGATGGAGCACAGCCAGGTGATATGCTCTGTCTTACAAAACCCCTCGGCACCGGTATAGCAGTAACTGCCCTGAAGGCTCAAAGACTTTCTGAAGAAGGCCTTCAGAGCCTTTTATCATGGATGCTGCGCCTCAATGACAAGGCAAGGGATGCTGCCCTTATGGCAAAGGCAAGGGCATGTACTGATATTACAGGCTTTGGACTTATTGGTCATTGTCTGAACATGATTTCTGATAGGCCCCTTGATTTTTATCTTGATTTTAAAAAAATCCCTGTTATGCCCTTTATAATGGATCTTGTTCAGTCAGGACTTGTGCCGAAGGGTGCTTATGAGAATCTTAATTTCTTCAAAAAGTCAATTGTTACTCAACTTGATGAGGATAGCCTTTTGATCCTTGCAGATCCCCAGACATCAGGTGGACTGCTTTTCTCTGTATCAGAAGAAGGGATTCCCTTGTTAGATAAGGCGGGCATATTCTTTTCTGTTATAGGAGAGGTTAGAGAAGGTTCTGGTAGGATATATATAGTGTGAAAATATCAAATGTTTCATCACCAGCATTGGCCAGTATAATATTTGTCCTTCATAGCCATCTACCTTACTTAAAGGCTCCGGGTACAAAAGATTCGATCGAAGAGACATGGCTATACGAGGCAATAATTGAATCTTATGTTCCACTTATCTTTTCCTTCGAAAGACTTATCAATAAGGGAGTATCTTTTAAATTCGTATTATCCCTGAGTCCTACCCTTCTTGAGATGCTTAATAATCAGTATCTTCAGAAAGGTTTAAACAGGTATCTTGAGAGATTGGAGGATCTTGCTGGATTAGAGGAGAAAAGAAGCCATCAGTTTGGAGAGGTTGTCCAATTTTACAGGAAAAGACTCAAAGAGATTGGAGATTTTCTCCGGAAAAGGAGGCTCACAGAAGCTTTTAAAGAGCTTAAAGAAAGAGGAAATATTGACCTTATAACAACTACAGCAACCCATGCCTACCTTCCTTTATTTTCTGCATATCCCTGGGTACTGGAGGAGCAGATAAGGGGAGGGATAGAGATATTTAAGAAGTATGTTGGAGGTAATGTTACAGGTTTGTGGTTACCTGAATGCGGGTATTTCAGAGGTCTCTTTGAATATCTCAAAAAATTCCATATAGACTGGACAGTCCTTGAGGGTCATGGCATTGCCTTTGGCACACCAAGGCCAGAAACGGGCATTTTCAGACCCGTAAGGTCTCCTGAAGGTGTATTAGTTTTCCCAAGGGATTCAGAGGCATGCAAGCAAGTATGGTCAAGGGAGGCGGGTTATCCAGGAAATGTCTGGTACAGGGACTTTTACAAGGATGTCTGTTATGAGCTAAATGATAGTGATTGGAAGAGATTCAGACCTGATGGAATTAGACACCATACAGGTCTAAAATACTGGAGAATTACGGGCAGGGAAAGAAAAGAACCTTATATCAGACAAAGGGCAATACAGCAGGTTGATAGTGATGCAAGGCACTTTGTTGAATTTCTTAAAAAGAGGGCTATTATGGCAAATCGTATTACCGATTGGTGGCGAAGTAACAGTGACCCTGTCATAGTGCTTGCCTTTGATACAGAATTATTTGGTCACTGGTGGTTTGAAGGACCTGAATGGTTAGAAAAGGTCTTTGAGCTGATATCAAAAACCAATGAACTCAGGCTCGCCCTTCCTGAAGAAATAATCTTTAGCCCCATAACCTTTAAAGAAATAGACCCGCTGCCATCGAGCTGGGGAGAAGGTGGCTTTAACAATACATGGGTATCACAGGAGAATTCATCCTATTTGAGATTTATATACAGGGCAACAGAACTGGTGGATATCCTGTTAAAGAAATACGCTCAATATCCTGAGCGGAAGCGGTGGCGAAGTACTGTATGGAAGGCCTTGATGAGGGAATTATTCTTTCTTCAATCTAGTGATTTTTTATTCATGATTAAAAGGTCAGATTCGAGTAGTTCTTATGCTGAAAAGAGGCTTAAAGAACACCTTCAAAGGATCGAAAGGATTCTCAAAAATTTTTGAGAATGGAAGTGTTACTTCGCCACCAAACTGTTACTTCGCCACCAAATATCTATGTAGAGATTTACCTGCTTCGCTGAAAGAGCTTTTCGTATTCGTATTTTTGTAGATAATCTAAAAATTCGTTGGTTGCTGCATTAAATACTGCATTTTTATGAATAAGAGAAAAGTCCCTTGTAATTCGTTCTTCTTTTAAAGGGATCATCTTGAGAGTACCCAGGCTTACCTCTCTCCTTACAGCCCATTTTGATACAATTGAGATGCCAGCTCCATCCTCCACCGCCTCTTTTATCGCCTCTGTGCCTCCGAGTATAGCTGTGACATTGAGATCAGATGAGGAGATACCATACTTTAATAGATACTTTTCTATAACCTGTCGTGTACCAGAACCCTCTTCCCTTAAAATAAATGGTTCTTTTGTAAGGTCATGAACAGAAATACTTTTTCTGCTTGCGTAGGGATGAGAAGGAGATACAATCACGACGAGCTCGTCTTTTAAAATCCTTTCCGCTTTTAATTTATATTTTGACACATCCCCTTCAACGAGACCAAAGGTGATTATCCCGTTATTAAGGTAATCTACTATCTTCTGTGTATTCCCAATCAGGAGGTGAAATCTTACCTTCTTATTTATTTTTTTAAAATCAGATATTACAGAGGGTAAAAGATAATTGGCAATAGTTGTGCTTGCACCAATCCTGATGCTTCCCTTTATCAAACCTGTAAGACTGCTTATTTCCTTCTCTGCCTGGGCATAAAGACTGAGTATCTGTTTTGCGTATTTATAGAGGATTTCTCCTGCAGGGGTTAAGGTAACAGTAGAACTTGACCTATCAAAGAGTTTGGTATCGTATATCTCTTCGATGGCCTGAATTTGAAGGCTTACAGCAGGCTGGGTGAGATGAATTATCTCTGAGGCCTTTGAAAAACTCTTTGTCTCAGCTACTGTGCAGAATACCTTTAATCTATGATCGTCCATGGTACCCCATTTCCTGTTGATTTATTATTATAACTTTATGATTAACTTTATAACAAGACCCATTAATAGGCAGAAAAAAGGCCATCGCCTCAAGGCTTTAGGCGTCCATCTCAGGTTATTAGGCTCCAGGCTTCAGGATATATTAGGCGTCAGGCTACAGGATTTAGGCGTCAGGATTTCTTCTAATCTCCTACAGCCTGTAGCCTGTGGCCTATAGCCTATTTTAATAGCCTGTAGCCTATGGCCTATAGCCTATGGCCTGAATGTCCTGTTGTTTTAAGCTTGTTAATTGCCTGTCTTGCCAATCTGTCAGCACGCCTGTTATCTTCTCTTGGAATATAGTTTATGCTATATGCCTTAAACCTTTGTAACAACTTGTGGGTCTTTTCCCACAAGTTTAATAATTCTTTATCCCTTACCTTATATATGCCTTTCAGCTGTCTTACAAGTAATTCAGAATCAGAATAAATCTCAACAGCCTCTGCCTTTAATTCAATAGCCTTCTGAAGAGCTATTATAGTAGCTTTGTATTCTGCTACATTATTAGTGGCTATCCCGATAGATTGAGAAATCTCAATCTCCCGTCCATTTATAACAACTGCACCAATACCAGCGGGTCCTGGATTTCCCCTCGATGCACCATCTGTAAAGATCTTCAAGGTTCTCATTCTGCCAGTTATTTCAACTTGAAGGACTTTGTCCCTCAAACACCCTTATAATAGTGCAGTAGAGCAGCAGTTTTTAAAGGAAGAAATTTTTCCATACTATCCTATTTGTGGCGAAGTAACAGTTGGTGGCGAAGTAACAGTCTGCTCTGTTGCTCTGTTCCAGTAGAGGATCCTTTTACACTGAGGACACTGTATAAGCCTATCATTTCTTTTTATCTCAACATAAAGCTGAGGAGGGATATTAAGAAAACAGCCCTGACAGACGGCATCTATAGCCGTGGTAAGGGCAATGCCCTTTCCTTTTTCAAGAAGGGACATATAAAGCTCATAATCATCAGGTTCTATTTCCTTTACAATCTCAGAACGCCTCTGCCTCAATCCTTCAAGCTCTTTCTTAAGCTTCTCCTGTAGTTCAAGAAGCTCTTTTTTTCTTATCTCCAGTTCTGCTCTATTTTTTTTATATTCCGCCTCCTGAAGTTTAACCTCTGTCTTGACCTGTTCGGTTATTTCCATAAGATTGAGAATTTCATCCTCTATTCTGAATTTTTCTTTTTCTGCTGTCTCGATCTCCTTTAGGAGAGCCTGATATTCTTTGTTGGTTTTTATCTCAGGCGTTCTTGCTTTAAGTTTTTTAATCCTTTCTTCAATGTCCTGTACTTCCCTTTCCTTCTGTTTTCTCTTTCTTTCTACCTCTTCTGTCCTGAGTCGGAGATTTTCGATCTCCTTGCCTAATTTATCTGATTGTTTTGTTATCTCTGATATTCTGACAGGTATATTAGTCTCAATCTCTCTTGTCCTTTGAAGAATTGCTTGATCAATCTCCTGAAGTTCTATCAGTTTTTGAAGTCGCTGTAACACAGCTTCTCCTTTTGAAAAGAACTTAAAGGTCTGACAGTTTTGGTGGGCCCACCAGGACTCGAACCTGGGACCAACCGGTTATGAGCCGGTAGCTCTACCAGCTGAGCTATGGGCCCTCATAATTATTTTAGCTTATTTGCCTTGAGAGAAACAAGTTGAGTAAGATATAATAAGGCAAGGCGCGTAGCTCAGTGGGAGAGCGCTTCCTTCACACGGAAGAGGCCAAGGGTTCGATCCCCTTCGCGCCTACCATAGATTGGTTAGGGGTTAGTGAATTATATTCTGATCACTGTTCCCTGAATCACTAATTAAGCTCATGAACAACAGATACCATGAAGGCCTTCCGCCTTGTAAGTAATTTTAGACCCACAGGTGATCAACCTCAGGCAATTGAGAAGCTTGTCCGATGGATTGAAGAAGGTCACAGAGACCAGGTTCTCCTTGGTGTTACGGGCTCTGGTAAGACCTTCACCATTGCCAATGTAATTGAACGCCTCCAGAGGCCTACTCTTGTAATAGCTCACAATAAGGCCCTTGCCTCCCAGCTTTATGGTGAATTCAAGGAACTCTTCCCTGAGAATGCCGTAGAGTTTTTTGTCAGTTACTATGACTACTACCAGCCTGAGGCATACATCCCTGAAACGGATACATATATAGAAAAAGATGCCCTTATTAATGACGACATTGACAGGCTCAGGCATTCAGCCACGAGGGCTGTCCTTGAAAGAAGGGATGTGATAGTCGTTGCCTCTGTGTCATGCATATACGGAATAGGCTCTCCTGAGGACTACTGGGCAATGCATCTTATAATTGAAGAAGGAATGCATACAAAGAGAAACGAGATCCTCAGGCGTCTTGTGGAGATGCTTTATGTAAGGGGAGAGGAATTTAAAAGGGGTTCCTTCCGGGTAAGGGGTGATGTCGTGGAGGTTTATCCATCCTTCAGCCTTGATAAGGCCTTAAGAATAGAGTTCTTTGGTGACTATATTGATTCCATATACGAGATTGATCCCCTTTCGGGTAAAAGATTAAGAAGGCTTGAGAAGGTTGCCCTTTATCCCAATAGCCACTGGATTACTCCCAGACCAAGACTCGAGAAGGCCCTCGAGGCAATAGAGGCTGAACTTAAGGAGAGGATTGAGTATTTTAAAAGGCTTGGTAAAGAACTTGAGGCACAGAGGATAGAGCAGAGGACAAGATTTGATATGGAGATGCTCAGGGAATTCGGCTATTGTCATGGCATAGAGAATTATTCAAGGCATCTTAGTGGAAGGGCACCAGGTGAGCCGCCCTACACCCTCATTGATTACTTCCCTGAAGACTTTCTTATTGTCATAGATGAATCCCATGCCACGATTCCCCAGCTTGGTGGTATGTATGAAGGAGACCGCTCAAGGAAGCAGACCCTTGTGGAATATGGTTTCAGACTTCCAAGTGCCCTTGATAACAGACCCCTTAAGTTTGAAGAATTTGAAAGAAGGGTAAATCAGGCTATATATGTCTCTGCCACACCAGGTGATTATGAACTCCAGAAATCTGAGGGAAGGGTTGCTGAACAGATTATTAGACCAACAGGATTGATGGACCCAAAGATGGTATTAAAACCTGCAAAGGCTCAGGTAGAAGACCTTCTTGGTGAGATTAAGAAGAGAGTTGAGAGGGGAGAGAGGGTTCTTGTTACAACCCTCACAAAAAAGATGGCAGAAGACCTGACAGAATATTATTCAGAACTTGGAATAAGAGCAAGATATATGCACTCGGACATTGATACTATTGACAGGATTGTTCTTTTAAGAGACCTGAGGCTCGGTAAATTTGATGTCCTTATTGGGGTGAATCTTTTAAGAGAAGGCCTTGACCTTCCAGAGGTCTCCCTTGTGGCAATCCTTGATGCTGATAAAGAGGGTTTTTTAAGGTCAGAGCGTTCTCTTATCCAGACTGCAGGAAGGGCAGCAAGGAATGTGAATGGAGAGGTAATCTTATATGCAGATACTATTACAAATTCCATTAAAAAGGCAATGGAAGAAACAGAAAGGAGAAGAAGGATTCAGGAGGCTTATAACAGGGAGCACAATATTACACCTGAGACTGTTAAGAGCAGGATAAAGGATGTAGTAAGTTCTATATATGAGGCGGATTATTATGAAGAGCCCATTGTTGTGGCTGAGGAGTTAGAAGACCTTAATGAAGATACAATAAAAAGGCTTGAAGAAGAGATGAAGAAGGCAGCAAAGGAACTCGATTTTGAAAGGGCTGCCAAGCTAAGAGACAGGATTATAGAATTGAAAAAGAGACTTCTTGCTGTATCGTAAATTACTGTACAGGGATTTCTGTGAGTTTTCCTTTTTTAGATATTACAACGGCATCATCCCTGATTCTCAGTATTATGCCATTATCGAAGGTATCACCTTCTCTCAGAAGAATATCATTTATAATAGCTATCCTTAAATGGTCACTGACCATAACAAGTGTGACCTTGGGGGCTGTTGCTGGAGGCGGAGGTAAGAGTTGAGGTTCTTCATTTCTGATTGAAAGGAGTTTTTTGCCCGGAATCTTAAAAGGAGGTCTTAGTTCAGAAGTTATTACAGGTTTTTTAATATCGGGAACTTCGAACCTGAAGGGATATTCCGCAATCCTCAATTCTTGAGGAGTTGCAAGGCTTTTATAAAGTAAGGAGCCAAGAGGCTTTGCAAGAAAAAGACAGAGGATAATAAAGACATATGGTAATACGAAAATCAGTATGAATCTGTTTCTACTCATAGCCTTCTACCAGCAGTTTTCAGTGTTCTTACATTACCTGAAAACTGTAAATAATTTTCTCCTTGCTCAGTAATATTTATAGTTAATTTATGAATAGAAAGGGAAGGGAATCCAGGTCCTTCAAGGATATTTATCTTGTTTACGAATTCCCTGTAATTCTCTATTGAGCCTTGCGCTGTAAATCCTATAGAAAGGATATTGCCCTCAGATTTGAATTCTGTTACAGTAACCCTGTATGAAGGAAATTCAACCTTTAACCTGTCAAGACTTTCAAGAATAGATACTTCTGCATCCTTCTCAGCATAACCTGGTGGAAGGAGACCTTTAATGAGTCCGATCTTCTTTTTTAAATCCTCGTCCTCCTCCCTGATCTGAGAAGCTGTTGAGAGATTGCTTTTTATTTGCTCCAGCACTTTCTCTGAACTCTTTCTATAATTAATGGAAAGGGAAAAGAGACCAACAAAGAGGCCACATAATAGACCCATAAGAATATAAAAATAGAGTGAACCTTTTAAATACCTAAAATAGGGTATCATTTTTTTAAATCAAACCTTATATCAATATCAAAGGTCCCGTCAGCGGGAGAGAATCTCTTGTTTAGGATCTCTATATTTATATCGGATTCTTTTAATCCCGACCTTTCAATCATCTTTAAAAGTCTATTAAATGAAAGTAGCATCTCCTTGTGACTTTGGGTAGCTACACTGCCTGAAAGTCTCAGATTTATTGCCTTACCTGAACGGTTAAGGTCAATAGATTTGAGCTTTATATTCTCTAAGGGATATCCAGAAAGCTCCTTTAATACATAAGATATCAGGACCCCTTTTTCTTCCTTCAAAAAATCTGCGAAAGGTTGAAGGGCCTTTGCCTCAGCAACGCTCTGGTTATAGGACTGGATAAATAGATTAAAGGCCCTGTATTTGGTTAGGAGATTATTTATATCTGTCCTTATTGATCTGGCCATATAAAGACTATTTAATCCAGATATGAGAAAGAGAATCCCTGTAATTAAAAAGATAGCACCATTTGCGTTTAAGAGATTTTTTATGAATCTGAAAGTCCTGTACGGTTGTGGTAAGAAACCTTTAGAACCGCTATTCTCTTTGATACAATAAATACTGCCTACAGGTATCAGATATTCGTATATATCTTCACCTTTATAGTGGAGCCCTTTGGGCAGGTTGAGAGAAGAGACAGGAAGCCCTCCAATGGATTCTGGAAGGTTTTTAAAATCACCTGCCATGATTATCTCCTTTGGCTCTATCCTCAGATTCTGAATACAATGAATAATAGATATCTCTATGTCCTGAATATCAAGAGCTGAGAGCCCCTTCTCAAAACTCGTTAGTTTTCTCACAAAAAGTATAACCCCATCCTTAATAAGAAAGATATTTTTACCATAACTGTTACTTTCTCCACCGGCGGTCTCAAATACACACAGAAGAGGCTTTTCAGACCTTTCAATAAAAGTGGCTATACAGGTTGGACTTCCATATATTGCCTCAATATTCTTCCCGTGGTTGAGGGCCCTTTCTATTAGCCCGTCTATCTCAGCCTTCCGCACCCTGAGAATAGAGAGCCCCCTGAACCTTTTGTTTTCTACAATTCTCTCTCCAAGGTCTGAGTAGATGAAATAAAAATCAGGATAAAGCCTTTCCATTTCCACATTAATCAGTCTCTGAAGCTCTTTACCCTTGACGGGCGGAAGGTTTATGGTTTCTTGAATAAGCTCGCCGAAATCAACAGCAAGAATAAAGTTTCTCTGTCTTAATTTAGAAAGATAGAAATCAAGGTCATCAGTGGAGATTGAAAAGGCCTTGTGAATAAAAAGGCCTTTTGGCCTCTCTTCAGCCTCAACAACCTTTACAGTCTTGCCTTCTATACTGAGAGCAACCCTCACACTACCTTATTTTTACCATAAAAGGAGGGGGAAATCAAGGATAATAAGAAGACTTCACTGGAGTTTAAGCCTTTGCCTCTATTAATACTATATCATCTATGAGTTTTATTGAAGATTTTTTAAATCCTGTATTCTTAAGCCATGCCTTTATCTCCTCAGGAGTATAGGCCCTTCCACCTTCAGTATTTACAAGCATGTTTACAGAAAAGAGTGTACTGCTAAGTGGAGAGGTTTTATCTTTTGAGATATAAAACTCCTGAATAACGACTCTGCCACTGTTGCTAAGGGCCTCTCTAACTTTTCTTAGTGTCCTTAAATTATCCTCCTCAGAGTAGGCATGAAGAACCTGGCTTATAAATATTAGGTCATAATCTGTTCCGATATCATCAATAAGAAAATCTCCTTTCATAAGGTTTACCTTCACCTTTTCTTTTTTAATAATCTCTGAGGCAATCTTTATAGTCTCGGGAAGGTCAAAGAGCGTGACCTCAAGGCCTCTCCTTGCCAGCTCTATTGAATAAGTTCCAGGACCTCCGCCAAGGTCTAAGACCTTCTTTACACCCTTGAGGTCAAGGGCCTTTACAACCTTCTTTGCCCTGAGTTTAGCAATATCATGCATCCCGAGTATAAAGGCCTCATGGTCTCTATGAGCCCTGTAAGGTCTTCCTGTTCTAATCACCTCATCAAGGCCGGACCAGTTCCTCCAGAGGGTATCAGCATGCCTGATAATATTACCCTGATAATAAGGGCTTCCTGTGACGAGAAATCTTGAGGCAATTGGTCTATTCTGATATTTGCCTTTAGCCTTTCTTAAAAGACCGAGAGAGACGAGGCAGTCAAGGAGTATCTCTGTTGCACGGGGGTCTGTATTGAGTTTTAAGGAGAGCTCTCTTGCAGAAAGGGGTTTAAGGAGATAGTCAAAAACCCTGAGGTTGTTTGCAGTAATCAATACCCTTGACGACCTGAAGGCACCCCATAGTTCTTTTAGTCTTTTCAGGTCCTGAAATGTCATCTTTAAATTATAACAAAAAGGGGCAGGCCTATGGCCTGCCCCTTTAAGGTTTTAAGCTTTTTAGAACTGAACATCAAAGGTCAGGTAGATGTCATGGGCTTTATCAATTGGAGGGAATATTTGAGCATTCATTGGGCTGTCGGCAAGGTCATCAATCTTCTTTGGTGCACCTATCCAGGAGTTTGAGCCAGTGTATTCAAAGTCATAGTACTGATAGCCGAGCCTGAAGAAGGCCTTTCCACGCTTTGATATTGGCTTATTCTTGAGCTCCTGAATCACATAGACCTCATAGACACTTCCCCTTGTGCCGAGCTTTGAGGTCCATATATCATCTCCTGCTGGTGCAAAGGCTACCCAGTATTTTGAACCCCTATTATATTCAGCACCAATCTTTGTACCTGTTGTCGGGATGTCGTATCTTGCGCCAAGATAAATGAGGTTCCCTGTACGGGATTTCTTCTCACCAAAAGGAGGCATGTCATAAAGCAAGCCTGCACCACCTTCTGGTGTGCCATCACCATCAAGGTCCATTATTAGCAGATTGTCATTTGGATGGGTCTTGCTGAGGGCACCTGCTATGAAGAGATTAAGATTATCAAGAACCTTACCCATGACAAGGGCTCCATACTGGTCAATATCTCCGAGGTTTGTGCGAACACCTCTGTCTGGCATGTTGTCAAAGATATCAAAGGCCCTGTTCCACTGGAGTTCTATGTGGAGATTGTCCGTGTCATAGGGCACAACATTTATACCGAGCATATTTACATCCTTTGGAGTGTTGTCACCAGGAAGGTCTGTCTTGTATCCGCTGTCATATCCCTTACCATAGCAGAGCTTTGCATAGGCACCAGGAAGGGCCTCTATATCAGGGGCAACTCCTATGGTGAGTCCATCAAAGGCATAATCAATAAGAAATCCAGGAACCCCTGCAGTACCTGTCTTTTCAACATTCTGCCTCAGGTTTGTTGGAACTCCACCTGTTGAGGGCCTTCTACCAACAGAGAACCACACAGGTGCATCAGCAATATTTGACCATGTAGCAAAGGCATAATCAACTATGAGATTTGCACTTTGAGGCACATGACCAATAGAGCCGTCAAAGACGCCCATTGCCCTATCAGCAAAGAACTGACCCTGGACAGGACCTTCTGTCTCATGACCCCATACCTTATACATGAGGAGTCTTGCCTTTACAGTGACATCCTCAAGGGCCTTTGCCCTTAGATTTAAGCCAAAGCGGTTTGTAAGGAGGGAGTCATTCTTTACATCGTATTCCTGCATGAGCATTACACCACCACCAGAACTACTTGGAATGACCTGCCAGTATTCATGAACAGTGCCTTTTAATGAGTCATACCTGAACCTGTAGTCACCACCGATCTCGAGCCAGTTCTCTTCTGCCAGGGCCAAAGGAGGCAGAAGGAGGAGACTGACAAGGACTATTAAAGTGATTAATCTCATACCAACCTCCCCTTTAAGGGAAATTTAAGGCTGTAAAACAGCCTAAAATAAGTATATTAACCTCTGCAAAAATTGTCAAGAAGTTTTTAAACTTCTAATTTTAGAATCAAAATCAAGAGTGCCAGTTTATAAATGCTCAAAAGTCAGGGCTGCTCATGTCATCTTTAGCCTTAAGCCTGATTTCTTAAGCCTGCTTTTAGCCTTCTCTGTCTCGTTAGCTCAATCATTATCAAGGATACTGCAGTGGGTGTAACACCAGGGATTCGGCTTGCCTGGCCAAGGTTTGAGGGCCTTACTTCAAGGAGCTTTGAGAGGACCTCTTTTGAGAGTTTGAGAGAGGTATAATCAAAATCAGGAGGGATTGGCATGTCTTCCAGTCTTTTCATTCTCTCAGCGAGTTCGATCTGTTTTTTTATGTAGCCTTCGTATTTCACCTCAATCTCGACAGCCTCCTGTATTTCAGGTGGAAGACCATTGCTGAAGGCAATGATATCCTTATAACTTATCTCAGGTCTTTTCAGAACCTGTTCAAGGGTTAAAGGTTCTGAAACAGGTGTTGTTCCAGCATTTACAAGCACAGGATTTATCTCCTCTGGTTTTACCCGTGTGGAGCGAAGTCTTTTGAGTTCCTTTTCAATTGCCTCTTTTTTTCTAATAAATTTTTCATATTCTTCTTCTCTTACAAGGCCTATTCTGTATCCCTTTTCAGTAAGCCTCATGTCTGCATTGTCATGTCTTAAGAGGAGTCTGTATTCTGCCCTTGAGGTAAACATTCGATAGGGTTCCTGAGTTCCTTTTGTTACAAGGTCATCTATGAGAACACCTATGTAGGCCTCATCCCTTCTCAAGATAAGGGGCTCTCTGCCATGGAGTTTCAGGGCTGCATTTATTCCAGCAATAAGGCCCTGACCAGCTGCCTCTTCGTATCCTGATGTTCCGTTTATCTGTCCGGCAAGAAAGAGGCCTTCTATGAGCTTTGTCTCAAGGGTGTGCTTGAGCTGTGTAGGATAGACAAAGTCGTATTCAATGGCGTAGCCTGGCCTCATTATCTCTGCCTGTTCAAGGCCTTTTATAGAGCGAACAAGCCTTATCTGGACATCATAGGGAAGGCTCGTTGATATGCCATTTGCATAATATTCCTTTGTTTGAAGCCCCTCAGGTTCAAGAAAGACCTGATGCCTCTCTTTGTCAGAGAACTTTACTACCTTGTCCTCAATAGATGGACAGTACCTTGGACCTATTCCCTTTATCCTTCCACTGTAAAGAGGCGAGCGGTCAAGGTTTTGGAGGATTATCTCGTGGGTCCTCTGGTTTGTATAGGTTATATAACAGGGAAGCTGTGGATTTGTGATCTTTTCAGTTGAGTAAGAAAAAGGTGGCGGAGGCTCATCTCCATATTGTGGTTCGAGCTGAGAAAAATCGACCGTTCTTGAGTCAAGCCTTGGGGGCGTGCCTGTTTTGAGCCTGCCGAGTTTGAAACCAAGTTCACGGAGGCTCTTTGAAAGTCCCTTTGATGGAAACTCTCCTGCCCTTCCAGCCTCCATAGTCTCAAGGCCAATATGAATGAGGCCATTAAGGAAAGTCCCTGTAGTTATGACCACTGCCCCTGCTTTGTAGTGGATTCCAAGATGATCAATCACTCCTTTTATCTTTCCACCTTCTACAATCAGGCTTTCAACAGAGGCCTGCTTGATTGTGATGTTTGGCTCAGCCTCGAGGGACTTCCTCATCTCAAGCCTGTAAAGGAGCCTGTCACACTGAGCCCTCAGAGACCAGACAGCAGGACCTTTTGAACGATTAAGTATCCTGAACTGAATCCCTGACCTGTCTGTAACCTTTGCCATCTCTCCACCAAGGGCATCAATCTCCCTGACAATATGGCCCTTTGCAAGACCACCAATAGCAGGATTACAGGACATCTGGGCAATGGTGTCAAGATTAAGGGTGAAAAGGCCAACACTAAGGCCCATCCTTGCAGAGGCAAGGGCTGCCTCACAGCCAGCATGGCCAGCTCCAACAACTATTACATCAAACTCTCCACCAAGCATAATTTATTATAATAGAGCAGTAGTTCCGTAGAGCAACAGATTTGCCCATGTCTTTGGCTCTTTTATTGACCCAGATATAGCCCATCCCAGGGACATTGACATAGGTGTCTTTATAAAAGACTTTGACCATAAAATGGGATATTCAATGAATTTAAAAGGGTGATATCAGAATTTATCAAGAATAAACATCACGACGAGGAGTAATAGACTCTTTGAAGGAATCAGAAGACAAAGCCGAGGAGGATTATATGACAGGCTTTATCTATGATGATATCTTTCTTAAGCATAAGCCCTTTGGCTGGCATCCTGAAAGGCCTGAAAGGCTTATCTCTATCATAAAGGCCCTTGAAGCCAGGCCCGACCTTAAAGAAAAACTTGTATTTTTGAAGCCAGAAAGGGCACCTATAGAAGACCTTCAACTTGTCCATACACCCCAACATATCGAAACAGTTCTCAAAAATGGTGAAGGTTATCTTGATCCTGATACATATATCTCAAGGGGTTCCCCAGAGGCAGCCCTTTATGCTGTTGGTGCTGTTATAAAGGCAGTTGAGGAAATATTAGTCCAGAGATTGGATAATGCCTTTTGTGCTGTGAGACCCCCAGGACATCATGCAACACCAGACAGGGCAATGGGCTTCTGCCTTTTTAATAATGTTGCTATAGGTGCAAGATATGCCCAGAAAAAAGGTTTTAAGAAGGTATTCATAATTGACTTTGATGTCCATCATGGCAATGGTACACAGGATACCTTTTATGAGGACAGCACCGTCTTTTATTTCAGCACTCATCAATATCCCCATTATCCAGGCACAGGCTCCGAAAGAGAGAGGGGTTCAGGGGAGGGCCTTGGTTTTACTTACAATGTGCCCATGAGACCTGGTGCTGGCGACAGGGAATATATGGAGGTTTACGGAGATATCCTTCCAGGATTGATTAAAGATTTTTCTCCAGGCCTCATCCTGGTATCAGCAGGCTATGACCTTATGACAGAAGATCCCCTTTCGTCTATAAGGATAAGTGATGAGGGAATAAGATTTATTGTTCGTTCTATCCTGAGCCAGGGCATTCCTTCTATCTTCTGCCTTGAAGGAGGTTATGACCTTACGGCCCTTTCGAGGGCAGTGGTTGTCACTATTGAGGAATTGATAAAGGCAGGCGAGAAGTAGCCTATTGTTGCTATAAGTTGTTAAAATAATAAATGCCCTTTTCTGAGCTGATTATTCAGGGTGCAAAACAGAATAATCTTAAAAACATAAACTTAAGGCTTCCCCACGATTCTCTAATTGTAATTACAGGCCTATCCGGATCAGGGAAATCCTCTCTTGCCTTTGATACCCTCTTTGCAGAAGGACAGTGGAGGTTTATAGAATCCCTTTCCACCTATGCAAGGCTCTTTATAGAAAAGCTTGATCGTCCTCAGGTAGATGCCATTTATAATATAAGGCCAGCTATAGCCCTTGAGCAGAGGAATCCTGTAAAGGGTTCCAGATCTACTGTTGGCACTGTTACTGAGGTATATGACTTTTTGAGAATACTTTATGCAAAGATAGCAAGGCCTTTCTGTCCTGTATGCGGGATTGAGATAAAGGACTGGAATCCCAGCACAATTAAGAATAGATTAATTCAGGTCCTTTCAGGCAAGAGGATCTACATACTCTTTCCATCTGAAAAGACTCCTCAGGAATTATTAAAAGAAGGCTTTACAAGGATAATACTTAATGGAGAGGTCTTAGAAATAGAGCCAGGTCTTGAATTCCCATCAGGGGCTGAGACCTATGTGGTCTTTGACAGGCTTGTTGTGGAAGACACTGAAAGGCTTTCTGATTCCATAGAAGGAGCCTGGCGATTCGGAAAGGGTCTTTTAAAGATAAGAACTGTAGAGGGTGAAGAATTTATATTCAGAGAGGGAAGGGTTTGTGACCTCTGTGGATTTGAGGCACCAGAGGCCTCACCGATACTTTTTTCCTTTAACCATCCTGTTGGCGCCTGCCCTGAATGTAAGGGTTTTGGGAATATCCTTGAATTTGACGAGAGTCTCGTTATACCTGATCCATATCTCAGCCTTGAAGAAGGGGCAATTGAGCCTTTTGAAAAACCATCTTACTCATGGTGGAAGGAACAGCTTCTTAAGGGTGCAAGGCGGGCAGGGATAAATACAAAGATACCTTATAAAGACCTGCCTGAAGAGCACAAGAGGCTTTTATTTGAAGGAGACGGAAATTTCTACGGTATAAAGGATTTTTTTGAAGACCTTGAATACAGAAAGTATAAACTTCATGTCAGGGTCTTTCTCTCAAGATACAGGACTCAGAGGACATGCCCCTTATGTAGTGGAAAGAGATTAAAAAAAGAGGCCCTTATATTTAAAATCAAGACCGAGAGAGGCTTTCTTGACATAGGAGACCTTTCGCGTTTCTCCATTGGAGAACTTTCCAGCATATTTGACAACCTCCTCCTTTCTGAAGAGGAGTTCCTTACCGTTAAAGAGGTCCTCAGACAGATAAAGAAAAAAATCGAGTTCCTTAAAAGGGTGGGCCTTGATTATCTTACCCTTGACAGACAGGCAAAAACCCTTTCAGGTGGAGAATACCAGAGACTGAATCTTTCAAACCAGCTCGGCTCAGAGCTAACAGGCACCATGTATGTTCTTGATGAACCAACTGTTGGGCTTCATCCAAGAGATACAAAGAGGATAATAGATGTAATAAAGGAGCTTGTTCAACTTGGAAACACCATCATTGTAGTTGAGCATGATACAGAGGTTATCAGGTCTGCAGATTGGATTGTAGAGCTTGGCCCAGCTGGAGGTGCTCAGGGAGGCCATGTGATATTCAGTGGACCCCTCAGTGAATTTAAAAAAGCAAATACCTTGACCTCAAAACAGATATCAGATGTCAGAAATCAGAAATCAGAATCTCAGGAAAAATTTATTCCACACCATCGGGCCTCTGACCTCCGACCTCCGAGCTCTGACCTCCGTTTTAGTCGATGGCTTACTCTCAGGAATGCAAAAGGTAATAATCTGAAAGGCATTGATATAAAGATTCCTCTCCAGGCCTTTACAGTAGTTACAGGTGTATCCGGTTCAGGAAAAAGCAGTCTCATTGTTGATACCCTTTACAGGGCCCTTGCCCTCCATTTTAAGACAGGCCTTGAGCCTCCTTTACCTTATGATTATATTGAAGGAATAAATAACCTTAAGGGAGTGAGACTTATTGACCAGAGTCCCCTTGGTAAAACTCCAAGGGCAAATCCTGCTACCTATATGAAGATATTTGATCCAATAAGAAAGGTCTTTGCAAAACAACCAGAATCTCAGAGACACGGATATGGTCCAGGGCATTTTTCCTTTAATATTCCAGGAGGAAGGTGTGAGGCCTGTAGGGGTGAAGGATATGAAAGGCTTGAGCTATATTTCTTTGAGGATATTTATGTAACATGCAGTGAATGTGGAGGAAAAAGATACAGGCCTGAGATACTTGCTATACGATACAGGGGAAAGAACATAAGTGAGGTTCTTGAACTTACAGTAAAGGAGGCCTTTCAATTCTTTTCAGAGATCGTAGATGAGGATATATCAAAGGAAAGACTCAGGATATTGAGTGGTTTAAGGATAATGGATGAGATAGGGCTCGGATACCTTAAGCTTGGACAACCCCTGAATACCCTTTCAGGAGGAGAGGCCCAGAGGTTGAAGATATGCTCTGAAATAGATAGCTCTACAAAGGATTTTCTTTACATCCTCGATGAGCCAACCGTTGGACTTCATGCCGTTGATGTTGATAAACTTATAAAGGTTCTGAAGAGGCTTGTTCATTCTGATAATACCGTCGTCGTTATTGAACACAATCTTGACCTTATACGAGAGGCCGACTGGATTATAGACCTTGGACCTGAAGGAGGAGAAGAGGGAGGTTATGTGATTTATCAGGGACCTATTAAGGGAATATTCGAGAAGAAAGAATCTCATACAGGAAGGGCATTATTACTTAGCCATCAATTATATGAAAATAGTTCTTGCAACAAGAAACAAAAAAAAGCTTGAAGAATTAAAAAGGCTTCTGGAAGGTCTTACCACTGTTACTTCGCCACCTACTGTTACTTCGCCACCTACTGTTACTTCGCCACCTACTGTTACTTCGCCACCTATTGAACTTTTCAGCCTCATGGACTTTCCTGAACTGCCCGAGGTGGTTGAAGATGGCCTCACCTTTGAGGAGAATGCTGTAAAAAAAGCTCAATTTGTGGCGAAGGCCACAGGACTTTTAGCTATAGCAGATGACTCAGGCCTTGTCGTTGATAGCCTTGGTGGTGCACCAGGGGTTTATTCTGCAAGATATGCTGGTGAGCCTTCTGATGATAAAAGAAACATTGATAAATTGTTGAAGGAGCTTTCAGATGTTCCAGATGATAAGAGGCAAGCCCACTTTATCTGTGTAATAGCCCTTGCCTCACCTGATGGCAAGGTTAAAACCTTCACAGGAAGAGTTGATGGTATAATAACAAAAGAGCCAAGAGGCGAAAAGGGCTTTGGTTATGATCCTGTTTTTCAGCCAGAGGGTCTGGACAGGACATTTGCAGAGCTCTCGCCAGAGGAGAAAGATGCCATGAGCCATAGAATGAAGGCAATAGAGCAATTAAAGGAATATCTCAGGAGCTTCCTTGATACTGAGAAGGCAGTTGGTGGCGAAAGTAACAGTTGCGGTAATCAAAGTAATGGCGGCAACACAGGGTTACTTCGCCACCAATTGTTGAGACTTCTTTTATTTTTTGTTCTTGGATTGTCTTTTCTTGTCTACTGTCACATCGCCACTGAAGAAGTCCAGGCCTTTTCTGAAAAGGGCGACTGTAAGACCTGTCATAAACTCACTCTGGCAGAGGCCCAGCAGATCCTTAGCGGAGGACCTGATCTGAAAGTGACAAATGTCCTTGACTCACCCCTTAAGGGATTATGGGAAGTGAACTTTGAGAGCCAGGGCAGAAAGGGCCTTGTCTATGTTGATTATTCAAAGAAATTTATCATTGCTGGCAATATCTTCTCCAGTTCATCAAAACAAAATCTTACACAGGAAAGACTCTCATTTCTAAACAGGGTAGATCCTTCGAAGATAGACTTAAAGGATGCCCTTGTCCTTGGCAAGAGGAATGCAAAATATAAAGTAATAGTATTTGATGATCCTGATTGACCTTACTGTGCAAAACTTCATCAGGAGATGAAGAAGATAGTTGAGACAAGAAAAGATATAGTATTTTTTATAAAGCTTTTCCCTTTAAATATACACCCTGGTGCTTATGAGAAGTCAAAGATAATAGTCTGTGAGAAATCGTTAAAGCTTTTAGAGGATGCCTTTCAAAAGAAGGAGATAAAAGGAAGGTCCTGCGATACCGATGTAGTGGATAAGAATATTGAACTTGCAAAAAGGCTCGGGATAAGGGGGACACCTGCTTATATACTCCCTGATGGAAGGCTCGAGACGGGCTATAGACCTGCAGAGGAGCTTATAAGACTTATTACTAAACAGTAAGCGTTTAACAGGCTTAAGGCTTGGAGATAGGCTGAAGGCGACAGTATTCAGCCTGTAAGACCTTCACTATTAAACGCCTGATGAGGTTAGCAATTGCTTAAGGGCTTTAGAATTCTTGGTGAGATCGGTCCTGTAGAATATATTGCCCTGATAAAAGGGGTAGCCTATAATACCTGTTTTTTTGAGGAAAATCCTGAGGAAATAAGATTTTTCTCCAGAGGAAATGAGTTCAGGATAACTGCTCAGAATATATATTATAAAGGTCCGGGCGGAAGTTTTTGTGAATATATGTTTGGAGTAGAAAAGCCCTTCAAGGATGCGATAAAGAGGGATGTCCTTAACAGACTCATTATGTTTGGGGCCTATTTTGATGAAAATGGTAACCTTATTTTTACGAATGACACAGAAGGTTCAGAATCTTTTGAGAAACTTTTCATGTCAGGCCATGCAGTCAAAAACTATTATTTTTTAGTCTCATCAGATTTTAAAGGTCCTATAGAGGAAAGACAGGCTCAGATTTTGAGAAAGACGGGAAAACTTCTAAAGAGGACAGAGCTTATTACTGAAGACAGGGATGAGGATCTCCTTTACGAGTTTGCAAAAGCCCTCGGGGAGGATGAAACAACCATTTTTATTTTTAAGTTTATTAACAAGAAGAACTATGAGTTTTACAGAACCTTTGAAAAATTATATTCAAGTGGAAGAAGTATTAATGAGTATGACGAACTTTATCTTCAGGATCTTGCATCGAAGCTCAGCCTCGACAGTTATCAGATAGAAAGGATAAAGATAGATGTTATGTACAGACACCCCGAAAATAGAAGGATTGTTGATGAATATAGAGAGATTCTTATTGATATGATTGAAACTGAAAAGATGCCCATGGAGGGAATTGCAAGGCTCAAGAGGCTGAAGACCCTTGCTATAAGAAATAATATACCACTTATACTCTTTGATACCCTTGATGAGATGCTTCTTAAAGGAAGGAAGATTACAGAGGTTGAAGAACCTGACTACATCAGAGAGGCAAGGATTATTATAGAAAATCTTTTTTTGAAAGATCCCTCTTTAAAACGCCATATCATAAAGGAGGATATTGTCAAACTTATTCTCGCAAAACACAAGGCGCATCAGCTTGGGGAACTGAGCTTCGAAAATATCCTCCTTGATGCTGTCAGGCGTTGTGATGAAGTCTGCAAGGAGACAGGAGATTTCAGTACGATGGAGGAACTTGGTTCTATTATTACCTATTTTGATAGATATGATAATACCTACGGTCTTTTGAGCAAGGTCGCTTTTACAGAAAACACAGAATTTACTGAGGATTCCTTGAGAAGCCTGATCGGAAATAAACGTGCCTTTGAGGAGATTGAGCCAGGTCTATTTAAGAAGATATTCATTGATGAATTTTTAAAGAATAATTATGTAACCTATTATGGTAAAAAGAAACTTCTTACAATAAATGATGGTATTGATGAAATATTGAATGGTAATGCAACAATTAAAGATGTAGTTGCTGCTGTCAGGCTTATATCTGATGAGGCACTTCTTTATAGATCTGTATATTCTGCTTTAAAGGAGAATTTAAGGGGTCTTTATCCCTTGCTTGACCAAAAAGAGGGAAGGCAACAGATACTTGATGGTATAACCAAGGAGCTTGCCTCGAAGGGCATAGCTCAAAAGGTACCAGAGGCCCTTTTTGAGAAGGTTCTTCTTGATCTGAAAAAGGAATCCTTCTACATTAATAGCCTTCTTCCCGAGATTATTCGCACAGGTGACCTGAGACTCAGGGAAGATTTTCTCTTAAATAGCGGGTTTGACAGGTTTTATCTTGAAACCATAGAGGCTCAATATCTTAAGGATAATGGCTATCCTCCTGATTTATCTCAGATTATAGGTCAAACCTCCACTTTAACCTCAAACTGACAACATATCCTTTACCCTCCTTAGGTTTCTTATGTCGTCCCTGTCCGATTTCTTTGGTGTTTCAAGTATAACGGGTATATCCTTGAAGGTTTCATTAGTCAAAAAGTCCTTTAATCCCCTTAATCCAATCTTTCCCTTTCCTATATGTTCATGCCTATCAATACCTGAATGAAACTCCCTCTTTGAATCATTAAGGTGAATGAGTTTTACCATCTCTTGACCTATCACCTTCATTATATTATCAATAAAGCCTTCTATACCTTCCTTTGAACGAATGTCATAACCTGCCTGAAAGGCATGGCAGGTATCAAGGCAGACACCACCTGAAAGATCACCACAGCTTTCCACTAATTCCCATAACTCTTCAATGGTTGATGAAATATCACCTCTCTCCCCTGCAGTGTTTTCAAGAAGGACTTTAACATTCCAACTCTTCGTATCTCGGACCTTTTTCAAGATATCCATGGCCAGTTTTTTTCCTTTAAGGACATCTTCTGAAGATGAACCTGGATGGAGTATAAGATAATCTGCGCCGAGCATATCGGCAGTATCGAGTTCCCATATCAGCATCTTTAAAGATAGTTCCCTTATCTGTTTATTCGATGATGCTATGTTTATCAGATAGGACGTATGGATATAGAGGGGATTCATATCATAAAGTCTTCTGTATTCCCTGAACCTGTTAATGACCTCTTCTGAGAACTCAGGTTTCTTCCAGGTCCTCGGATTATGAGAGAAGATCTGGAGGGTATTGCAGCCAAGTTCTTTAGCTCTCAAAATTGAAAGGTCTATCCCACCTGCAATGGATGTATGGACACCAAGTCTTCTCATTTCAAAAATTCAGTAGATTAGTCTAAAATATATCTCATGGATAATACTATAGCAGGGTTGTTTGAAAAAGGTAAGAGATTGATTAAGGAGGGCGATACCCTCGGAGCTCTTGTATGTTTTGAGAAGATACTTCAGAATAAAGACTTATCAATTCCAGTTAAGATTGAGGTAGAATCCTACTATGCTTATTGCATGGCAAAGGAAAGAGGAAGATTTCAAAAGGCAATGGAACTTCTCACTTCTGCCATCGATAAAGATCCATCCAATACCATTCATTATCTTAACCTTGGCAGGGTTTACCTCCTCTTAAACAATAAGGCAGAGGCTATCAAGACCTTCAGGAAAGGGCTTACAAATGGTATAGATCAGGATATAGTGCAGGAGCTTCAAAAGCTTGGCATCAGAAAAAAGGCCTCCTATACCCTTCCTTAAAAGAAGCAATCCGATAAATAAGTACCTCGGCCTTATCCTTAAAAGACTTGGTCTGAGATAATCAGAGCTGTCTTATCCTGTAGCCCTTCTTTTTGAGTAACTCTATAATCCCCTCTTCACCAGCGAGATGTCCAGCGCCCACGACAATAAAATATCTTTTTTTCGTCTTAAGAAAATCCTCTATCTTTGATACCATTGCCCTGTTCCTGTCAAGGAAGAGCCTTTTATAAATTGGCAGGAGTTCAGGCTTTTCTTTCAGAGGTTGATATATGATCTCCTCAAGAATTTTAAGATTGCCTTCTACCCAGGCTTTTATGATTGTCTCTGCATAGGAAGAAGTCTTTTCAATCTCAAGTATTGTATATAATAGATAGATTTCCTGTTCATGGTCAGAGAGGCCATCAAATAATTCTAATTGATATTCTATAGATTCGAGCCCTTTTATCTCTTTATCTTTAGCCTTTTCATAAAAATATTTATCTATTCCAAATTCAGGTCTAAAACCGAGTTTCTGGTATTCTATTGACTGTATTGTCATTGCGAGCATCCAGGGTCTAAACCTTTTTGCTATTTCAAAGGGGATGCCATAAGAACTGAGTCTTGGTAAGAGTATATCCAGTGTTTCCTTAGAGATGTGTTTATCAAGGGAGTCTCCTTCAGGATAGAGCCCTTTTTGTTGGAACATAAGAAGGCCAGAGCTCATCTCTTTCATGTCTATCTCAAATACAGCTACTTCAGATTCCTGAAAGGCCTTTTCTATCTGTTCACTCAGGGGATAGAGGGCCTCTTTAAAGAAGTGGACAGAACCAACAATATACGCCCTGGTATCTCTGGAACTTACTTCCCATATAAGTCCCTTCTGCTCAGCCTGAATAATCCCTGGCAGAAGGATGCAGAATAATAAAAATATCAGCCATTGATGTTTTTTCATGGTTCTTCCCTCAACTGTTACTTTCGCCACCAACTGTTAAAGGATTTATGATTAATCACACCTGTCCAAGATAAATCTTAAAGGGGCATGAGGCCAACTATTACTTACGCCATCCCTAAAAGGCACAAAAGGCGACACCTTAATGTAACTTGTTAAATAACCTCTCATGACCTTAATATACCTCTCAAATAAGTTGATAACCTCATTATACCCTAATAAAATAATCCTGTCGCTTCTTTTGTGTTTTTGAGGTCTTATGCCCTCTTTAAAATACCATTTTAATTTATTTTGGACAGCTATGATGATTAATTATAACTCATATCTTGCTCTGTTATAATAACCTTTATGGAAAAAAGAATATTTGGACTTCCCAGGATTGTCTTTGTCCTCGGCATAGTGAGTCTCTTTATGGATATGAGCTCAGAGATGATTGTGCCTTTGATGCCGATTTTTTTAAACGATGTACTGAAGGCATCAAAGGTCTCTATCGGTCTTATTGAAGGTGTTGCAGAAAGCACGGCCAGTCTCTTGAAGGTTTTTTCAGGATGGTTTTCAGACAGGATTGGTAAAAGAAAACCCCTTGTATTCTGGGGCTATTCCCTTTCTGTCCTTTCAAGGCCCCTTCTTGCAGGTGCTACCTCCTGGATAGGGGTCCTCATATACAGGTTTACTGACAGGGTTGGCAAGGGTATAAGGACCTCACCAAGGGATGCCCTTATAGCAGATGTCACTGAGGCAAAAAATGCTGGCAGGGCCTTTGGTTTTCACAGGGCAATGGATACTGTTGGTGCAGTTCTCGGTCCAGCCATTGCCTTTGGAATACTTGCAATGAGTTCAAATAATATGAGACTTGTCTTTTGGCTATCCATTATTCCAGGTCTTCTCGCAATAGGTACTATTGCACTCTTTGTGAAAGATATACCAGGGAAGTTGAAGGGCAAAAAGAATTTGGTGGCGAGTGGTAGCGAGAGTAATAGTGGAGGCTCAATTTTTTCAAACATAGATGGGAGATTCAAGGTCTTTTTATTAATAGCAATTCTTTTTACCCTTGGTAAGATACCAGAGGCATTTCTTGTGCTGAAGGCAAAGGAGCTGGGAGTGGATGTGCAACTCATCCCTATGGTATATCTTGTTTTTAACATCACCTCTGCTTTTCTTTCTACTCCCTCAGGTATTATTGCTGACAGGGTCGGAAAGAGAAAGGTTATTTTTCTGAGCTACCTCTTTGGAGCCTTTACCTATGGAGGCTTTGCCCTTGCCTTTTCAGGTATTCATGCCTGGTTTCTTTTTATCCTTTACGGGATATTTATTGCCATGAATGAGGGTAATCAGAGGGCTTTTGTTGCTCAATTGATTGACCCGGAACGGAAGGCCACGGGCTACGGAATCTATCATACTGTTGTAGGTATTACAGGGCTTCCCGCTGGCATAATAGGTGGGACCCTTTATCAATCTTTCGGGTCAGAAGTGGTATTTTTCTACAGCTCCTGTCTCTGCCTTGTAGCAGGGAGCATCTTTTATTTCTCCCTGATGAAAAGACAAAAAAACATTTGACATTCGGCCTAATGTTTGATAGGATTTATTCAAAGTATAAATGCACCCCTTGGGTGCTAAATCTTAAAAGGAGGTAAGGGATGGCAGCAAAGAAGAAGACTTCAAAAAAGAAGGTTGCCAAAAAGGCAACAAAGAAGAGCTCAAAAAAGGTAGCGAAGAAAAAAGTTACCAAGAAAAAGGTAGCTAAGAAGGTATCAAAAAAGGTTGCCAAAAAGGTGGTAAAGAAAAAGGTAGAAAAACCGAAGAGACAGCCCAGTCCTGAGTTCATGAAGCCCCTTAATGTGAGCCCGGCCCTTGCAAAGATCGTTGGTCCAGGGCCCATGCCAAGAACAGAGGTAACAAAGAGGTTGTGGGCTTATATTAGAGAGAACAATCTTCAGGACCCCGTGAATAAGAGGATGATTAATGCTGATGATAACCTGAGAGAGATCTTTGAGGGCAAGAGCTCAGTGACAATGTTTGAGATGACAAAGCTTGTGAACAAACACTTGAGTTAGCCTTTATAATCCATGAATAAGGGGCGGATTCGCTCCGCCCCACCTGTAAATAGTTCTTACCTCTGGGATGGATAATGTACTTCTGATTCAGTATTTTGTTTTGTCGTAAAGTTACCTTACGGGAATCTTAACTATAGAATTATCTTTTGTTAGATATACCACTTCTTTTATCATGGCATTGCCCATTCGCTGGCAGAGCATGCAGGGTTTTCCATCAGCAAGACTTCCATATCCTTAACGATTACAGCTCCGTATCTCCTCCTGAGGCATGTGGATCGAGATGAGACAACCTTTGCTATCTCTAAAAAATACTCATCCCAGTTAGGTCTTCTTTTGTTATTCTTTCCATTGTCTTTCATAGGTTTAATTATTTAATATATCAAAAATATATCAAAAATTTTTGCGTTAACATCGGGATCTCTAATCAATGGGAAATGACTTTATGAAAAGAGGGTAAGAAAAATGGCAAGGCCAATAGGATCTAATAATTTACTGTCTTTAAAAAAAGAAGATTATCTCATTTTTATATCTGCAGTTCTATCATTTATAACATTATTTTTTTTTCGTTCAATTGATGATAATCGTCTAACCTCATGGCAATGGGTGTTTCATGACCTGGTAGGAGTAAAGGTATTCTTAATACTCTTGGCAGCCATCCCTATAGCCTATATTCTTTCAAGACTCCCTTTTTTTGAAAAGAATCAAGCATCTCTCCTGTTTGTATCTTCCTTCATCTTTTCTTCATTATTCTGGGGAATCCCTGAACTCATTATTGATGCATCAAGGTACTTTACCCAAGCCAAATATCTTAAAGAATTTGGAATAGTATATTTTTTTAAAGAATGGGGAAAAGAAATATTCTCCTGGACGGATATGCCTCTTATCCCTCTTATTTACGGACTGGTCTTTAAGCTTTTTGGTGAAGAGAGGATATATATTCAGATATTCAATTCCTTATGTTTTTCAACTTCCGTTATTATTACTTACTCCATAGGAAAGACCCTGTGGGATAGGAGTGTTGGATTTTATGGTGGGTTGCTGATAATGGGTATACCATATATTTATACCCAAGTGCCTTTAATGCTTGTAGATGTTCCCACAATGTTCTTTTTTCTTGTTGCCTCCTTCTCCTTTATTAAAGCACTAAGAGAAGGGGGCCTATGGTTAATACTGTCTCCTTTTTTGATTCTCTTTGCTATCTTTACAAAATATTCTGTCCTTGTTATGCTTTCGTTATTTCCTGTTATACTGGTTACTCACATTCTGGAGGGTTCTAAAAATACAGGCTTGCTCCTTACAAGAACCTTTTATATCCTCTTTCCTTTACTCATTCTTTTAGGTGCGGTCATTCTTGTAAAATCTGATGTTTTTTTAGAACAGTTGAGACTTCTTTATGATTATCAAAGGCCTGGACTGAGGAGATGGAAGGAGGGCTTTATATCAACATTCTTATTCCAGACACATCCCTTCATAAGTCTTCTTGCCTTCTATTCCCTATTTAGGGCTTTGAAAAAAAAGGAGAGTAGTTATTTAATAATAGTCTGGCTTGTCTTGCTGGTCTTTGTCCTTCAGATAAAAAGGATTCGGTATTTAATAGTAATATTCCCTATGCTTACCCTTATGGCATCTTATGGACTACAAACTCTCAAAGAACCACAAACAAGAAGGTTTTTAGTCCTATCTCTGGTTGCCTCTTCATTGATCATTTCAGTCTTCGGATATATGCCTTTTCTGAAACAGAACAGCATGGTAAATCTTAAAAAAGCAGGTGAATTTATCAATACCCTTTCTGTAGAAAAAGTAGAGGTAATCCCGATCCCATCCTACCCCTCTATTCTTGACCTCAAAACAATCGTTCCACTCCTTGACCTTTATATAAAAAACAAAACCCTTATTTATAAAGGAGAGGTCTCTTCACAAGGGGATTCATCCGTTCTTCTCTCCCCATTGAGATTTACCTATGAATATAAGATGCCCCCATTTTATAAAGATGATAGCTTCATAAGTAAGAAGAGATGTATAGTTGTGGTAAGAGATAAGGCAGATGGAGGGATTCCCAAAAATATAGAGAAGGGAATAGACAGATATATTCGGAGAGATTTTTCTACTACAGATAATGTATTTACATTCCAGGTAGTTGTGTATGTTTTTTATGATATATGAGATATCCGTTTTTTTAATTCCGAAAGAAGCTCTTCTAAATTAATCCCCTTTTCCCTTGCCACATCTTCAAGACTCCAGAGATAATCACTTTCCCATGGGAAGCCACAGCCACAGATTCCAATCTCAGCAAAGAAATATGATAGTTCTGGGTATCTCTTTATAATCTCATAAACCTTTGTGTTTGGCGTAATAGTCATACTTATAGATTTATAAAAAATTTCAATTTAAAAATCTATCTCTCTTTCCTTGACTAATTATATTGTATATTGTAGTATTATACCATTAAATAAAAGGGCAGAAGGACTAATAAAAAAATAAAGTGGGAGGTATCTTTTTATGGAAGAAAAAAGGAATTACATCTGGGCACTGGGGATTACATTTTTCCTGATTGTTATAAGTTTTGTATATCTTCAGGTTAATGTCTTCTATGTGTATCTCGTTGCCTACATCTGGTTCGGCTTTGCCTATGGTATGATGCTCCAGTATGGAAGATTCTGCTTTGCCTCTGCCTCAAGAGACCTTTTTGCTGCTGGTGTGCCAAGGATGGCTGTTGGGGTTATGATAGGGCTTATGTTTTTCAGCATCATGCAGGCAATTATCTCATCTATTGGTCTGAGCACATTCCATCCTGCACCATTCGGACTACACATGTTAATATCAGGAATAATCTTTGGGCTTGGTATGGTCCTTGCTGGAGGTTGCGCATCAGGCTCATTATATAAGATTGGTGAAGGTAATATGACCAATTTTATAGCTGTAATCTTCGGGCTCTGTTTAGGACAGGCAATATTTGTGGATATAGGAGGTATTTTTGATAAACTCATTCCTCAGGCATGGGAGAGGTCAGCCCTCGCAAAAGGACTTCCGGAGTATATAATTAAGGATGGGTGGTTTGATAAATATCTTGCAGGTTATGTATGGAATCAGCCGACGATAACCTTAGCCGAGACAAAGCTCATATCCAGTACATTTCCAGGGGCATGGAAGTACTTTATTGGGAACTCCCTTATAAATACCATAATACCTGCTACGCTTCTTATCCTGCTTATCTACTTTACAGTATACAGAAAATCCTATATCAAAAAGGCAGGAAGGCCATCACTCGGCTTCGGTGGTGAACTCGGTGGAATCTGGTCAATGATAACAGCATCCAAAAGGACTTCAATAATGGGAGTACTTATAGGGATTACAGCAGGGCTTCACATACTCGCTATAGGTGGATTACAGCGGAAGTTCGGAGTCACAAACTTTGGAGGGCTTCTACAAAGGATGGGTTATCCACAAGATACCTCATTGATGGGTGATGTCTTTGATCCTGGATACTGGTATATAACAAGTCAGGAGGCACAGTTTGGCGCATGGTTGCTGGAGAAGTTAGGCTGGGATATGCATGACAATATATTCTTTGGAATAAACAATGGTCTTCCTGAACCATTACGCAACCCAGCGCTCTGGATGTCTATAGGTATTATCCTGGGAGCGATGGTGATGGCACGTCTGAGTAACGAATTCGCTCTCAAATGGCCTAAAGGTGAGCTCTGGTTATGGGGTCTCTTAGGAGGTTTGCTCATGGGATTTGGCTCAAGGCCATCCCTTGGATGTAACATAGGTGCATTCTTTATAAGGATTGCAGGAGGAGACCCTAATGGATGGTTATATGGCGCTGGTATGGTAATCGGCGCGTTCATTGCAGTGAAATTTTTTACCTGGTGGACAGAAAGGAAGATGGCTAAAGAACTGGAATCCTTTTAGAAAGGAGGGGATAAAATGCCGGTTAAATTTGAGAAAAAAAGTGATGGAACCTATATGCTTGATGTGTGTGGATATGTCTGCCCCCATCCTCAACTTTATACTAAGAAGTCCCTCGAGAAGATGCAGACAGGCGAGATTCTTGAGGTAATCTTTGACAATCCATCCTCTGGAGAAACCATCACACAGTTATGTGAGGCATCGGGGCACGAGATTTTAGAGAAGAAGAAGGAAGGGGCTAAATTTATCTTCAAGATCAAAAAGTGATTAGTAGCATAAAGGAGGTTTTATGAAGGCTGCTAAATGGATAATAGTGTCTACTGTGGTGGTTATTCTTGGTTTAGTGATTATTTACAGTCAGATGGGCATTCCTGAAGGGACAGAAAAGCCTGAGGCAAAGGCAGCAGGCTATGGTGGTGCTGTAGGCCCTATGACACCAATGATTGCTTATGTTAAGTTGCCGGCTCTGCAAGGAGATGAAAAGATTCCAGAGGGAGCAAATCTCCATCTATTAGTTCAACCCTCAGAGCTGGAGAAGAACCTTGGCAAATGGATTGTCGTTGACTGCCGTCCTAAAGACTTATACGATAAAGGCCATATCCCAACAGCGATACATCTTGGTGAGACCTGCAATGACTTCTTCAGGGATGACCTCTTCATAAAAGATATAGGGACCATAGCAGAGGCTAATCTTGGTGATGTAGCTGAGTTAGAACGGAAACTCAGCAATGTTGGTATAACAATGGATAAGACCATTGTCTTTTATGACACAGTAAGGCCTTCAGATGTACCTGGTAGATATGGCATACTGGTAGGATTTGCCTTTGTTCCCTTCTGGTATATGGAATGGCTTGGTCACAAGGATGTCAGGGTGTTGGATGGAGGAATAGATGAATGGATTGCCCAGGGGAAAGCCCTCGAGACCAAGGCTAATAAGCTTCCTCCTTCCAGATTTAAGGCAAGTGTAGTAAAGGAAAGGCTTGCTACAACTGAAGAAGTCCTGAAGATAGCTAAGGGAGAGTTAGAGGCTCAGCTTATTGATACGAGGATTTCTGATGAATATCTTTGTGCTATTAAGGCACCTCAAGGCTCACCCTTGGCAGAGAAGATCAAGCGAGCTGGTCATATACCGAATACTATAAGGAATGTCCCTCATACCTTTCAGTTCCTTAATCCTCCTGAGGAAGTTAAGTTGAGACCATACTTTCAATTAAACAGACTATATCAAGGTCTGGATAGGGATAAGAGGACGGTCTTTTACTGCGTAACAGCAACAAGGGCAGCTCTATCATACTTTGTAGCCCGACTTCTTGGCTTTAAAGAGCCGGCCCTCTATCATGACAGCTGGATAGTCTGGGGAAATGATGAGAGTCTGCCGATTGAATGTAAATAGAAAAGATAGGAGGACTCCATGAAGAAAGTTTTGATTGCCGTAGATGATACAAAGGGCTCAAAGGCGATAATCCCTGCATTTTCTAAGATATTTCCAGGTATTAAACCTGAAGAGATAATTCTGCTTCATGTTCAGAAACTTGAGGGTAGATCTCTTATTGATGAAATGCTTGGAGAGGCAGAATTAAAAACCTTGAAAGAGGCCATGGAAGGAACAGAATACAAGGAGGCCCTTGATAAAAAGGCAAGGGCGATTATTGAGTATTATAAAAAGGCCCTTGAGAAAGAAGGAGCCAGAGGGATAAAGCCTATCATTAAGGCAGGACATCCGGCCGAAGAGATCCTCGAAACTGCAAAACAGGAAGGTGTGGAGATGATCATTATTGGTTCGAGAGGAAGCCGCGTCTCCCACACCTTTATGGGAAGTGTAAGTCGAGAGGTGGCTAATAATGCAGAGATATCTGTTCTTATAATTAAAGGGTAATTCTTTTCAAAGGGGCGAAGCCCCTTTGAATCACCAAATAAAATTTTATTTTAAATAGGGAATCGGAGGGAGAGATAAATTATACTTCTATAGGGCCTTGATTCGAGGTCTTTAGATAAGCCAGCAAGAAAGGAGGTGAAGTGAAAATGAAGAGGTTGCTCCTTATACTTGTTACAATTGTCTTTACCTTAGGTCTTGTCGGTATAGCCTTAGTAGAAAGTGCCAAGGTTGAGGGAACAGTAACAAAGATTGAAGGTAAAAAGGTTACAATAAAGGATGAAAAGGGTAAAGAGACAACAGTAGAGGTAAAAGACCTTGGGGGCGCGAAGGTAGGAGACTTAGTAGAGATTAAAGATGGTAAGATAACAGTAAAGAAGAAGGCGGAAGAGAAAAAACCTGCAGCTGCACCCGGATACTAAAATAAGTGCTACTTTCTTTGAGTCCATATCCATGAGGCTGAAGGCTTTCGAATAGACTTTAGTTTTAAAAGGTAAGTAACCTTTATTGTTCTTTAAGCTTTCAGCCTTTAGTTTTTAAGCTATGAAAAAAGAGATTGTTATTATGGGAGGTGGTCTTGCTGGTCTATCAGCAGCCTACACATTATCATCTGCTGAGAAAGATATAACAGTATTTGAAGGTGATAGCACTATTGGAGGACTTGCCAAGACAATTGTGAAGGGTGGTTTCCGTTTTGACCTTGGTGGTCACAGGTTTTTTACAAGGAATGAAAAGATTGAGGGTTTTGTAAAGAGTCTCATGGGTGATGAACTGATTGTAGTTCCTCGGAGCAGCAAGATCTACCTCCTTAATAAATTCTTTGACTACCCTCTAAAACCAACTAATGCCTTCTTTGGTCTTGGTGCTGGTATAACTTTTAAAATCCTTGTTGACTATCTATATGAAAGATTAAAAAGATATCTTAAATCTCGAGAACCCAGATCTCTTGAAGACTGGGTTATCTCTAATTTTGGTCGCACTATGTTTGAGTTATATTTTAGGCAATACAGTGAAAAGGTCTGGGGATTGCCATGTAACAGGATTAGTGCCGAGTGGGTCAGTCAACGAATTAAGGGCCTCTCACTTGGTACGGCCATCAAAAATGCCTTCCTTAAATCTTCTAAGGATATTCCCACTTTGGCAGATAGGTTCCTTTATCCTTCCCTTGGTATAGGAAGGATAGCTGAAAGACTTGCAGAAGGTATCAAAAAGAATATCTATACAGGGTGTAGTATCGAAAAAATCATCTGGAAAGGGCGTAAGATTGAAGGCCTTTATGTCAAAGACTCTAATGGCTATAGTTTCATTAAAGGCTCTAATTTTATCTCCACAATACCGATTACCACATTAATAACCTCTCTTCACCCAAAACCACCAGAAGAGATATTGAGATCTGTAAGCTTTTTGAAATACAGAGATCTTGTAATATCAGCCGTCTTCCTGAATAGGAGAAAAGTAACAGACCAAACATGGCTTTACATCCCCGAAAAGAGGATCCCTTTTGGAAGGATTCATGAGCCAACAAACTGGAGTCCAAAAATGGCTCCAGAGGGTAAGACACTTATAGTAGCAGAATATTTTTGTAATAAAGATGACGAGGTTTGGAGTAGTAATGATTCTATGTTACTCCATAATACAATATTTTATCTTCAAGCCATGGGCTTTTTGAAAGATAGTGAGGTCATAGATGGATATGTCGTAAGGGTTCCAAAGGCCTATCCAGTTCTTGACACAGAATATAAGAGCCATTATTCAAAAGTGATAGGTTATCTTCAAAGATTCCAGAATCTATTTATTGCTGGAAGGGTTGGGATGTTCAGATACTATAATATGGATATGGCAATTGAGTCAGGTATAGAGGCTGCTCAAAAGGCCATGAGAAATCAAAGGCAATGAGATGTGCCCTTGTAATACCAAGTTGGAGGCCTGAAGAGATCTTTTCGTCAAAGACTGCAGGCTTACAGGTAAATTATTGGCAACCCCTTGGAATACTTTATGTTGGAGCCTCCCTTGAAAAGGCCGGCCATGATGTTAAATTCTTTAATGGTGCCTTTCTGAGTCATGCAGAGCTTATGGACCAATTAATGGATTTTTCTCCTCATTTTGTTGGTCTTTATTCAACAACCTTTGGATGGCCAAGGGCAATGAAGACAGCCTTTGAGATTAAAAAGATGCTAAAAGATACCTTCATCTGTGCAGGTGGTCCCTATCCAATTGCTATGAAAGAGAAGGCCTTATATGATCCTCAATCTCAATGGATTGATGCAGTTGTAACAGGAGAAGGAGAGCTTACTGTTGTTGAGCTCTTGGATCACCTCGAAAGAGGAAAGGATTTGGAAGGTGTTAAGGGAGTGGTTTTCAGAAGGAAAGAAGAGGTGATAAAGAATCCTGACAGGGAACTTATTGCTGATCTCGACTCTATCCCGTTTCCAGCAAGGCATCTGCTCGGAGACCCTGATAAATATATACCACCTCCTGCTACCTATAGAAGAAGACCTGTTGCCACCATGATAACCACAAGGGGTTGTAATAGGAGATGTATCTTCTGTTTCCAGATAGATAAGGAAAGAAAGACAGGTATCCGTTACAGGAGTGTTGAAAATGTGCTTGCTGAGATAGAGCAACTCCTTAAAGAGGGATACAAGGAGATTAAATTTCTTGATGATACCTTCACTTCTGATTATAAAAGGGCAATGGATATTGCAGAAGAGATAAAGAGGAGAAGACTTAGATTTACTTGGTTTGTCTCAGCATGTGTTGATCAGGTAGACAAACCTCTCCTTAAAGCCTTTAGGGAAGCTGGTTGCTGGGCAATTTTGTTTGGAGCTGAAAGTGGTGTCCAGAAGAATCTTAATACTATAAAAAAAGGCATAACCTTAGAGCAGACTAAGAGGGCTGTGCGCTGGGCAAAAGAGGTGGGCCTTCGGGTAAGCACTCCATTTATATTTGGCATTCCAGGGGAGACCTTTGAAGAAGGGCTTCAGACCATCAAATTTGCCTTAGAGCTAGATCCTGATTTAGCAAATTTTCATGCCTTAACTCCATTTCCAGGCACATACCTCTATGACAATATAGAAAGATATGGAACCATCTCAGAGGACCTTTCAGACTTTACCTATCAGGGTGCAGCCTTTGTTCCATTTACGATGACCAGGGAAGAGATCCTGAGATTGAGACAGATAGCCTTCAAGAGATTCTATTCAAGGCCCTCTTTTATATTGAAAAAGATTAAAGACATCAGAAATCTTAATGATATTAAGACTGTATGGAAAGGTATCAAGAGCCTCTTCTGGTTATGGGCTAAGAAAGACCTCTTTATGAGAAAAACAAAAGCTTCAGGTATTCTTTCAGGAGAGCTGGATAAGAGAGGGGATTGAAAAGTATGCTCATCATTAAATAGCACTCATGGGTGCAATAACAGCCCTTCTTAATAAAAGAGATTATTTCATGAGCCCTTGGAGAATTTATAATCTTTTTAAGATTATAACCTTCTTCCCTGAGGTTTCCCAATAACATCTTCTTAGAGAAGTTTTCACATGGATATATATCTCCGGTTTCTGTGATAACGAGGCTGAGTCTGCCGGCATAACAGGGAAGAAGAGGCCTTTTTCTAATTGATATCTCATATATGAGATTATGTTGGAGGATATCCTGTGCTGCCTTAAGCTTTGCACCCCTAAAGCCATAGGTTCTTAAGCTATCCTTAAGCATATTTGTATAATATTGATATTTTTTTATGTCTACCTTTTTGAATTCTCCAGGAATATCTCCCCTTATTAGAGAGATGGTATGTGTTTTTATACCATCAAGGGTCCTTACGAATTTAATAATATCCTCCATCCTATTTTGGTTTTCGGAATAGAAGACTGTATTAATACCGAGTTCGAGATTTCTATATTTTTGAGCAGTTTCATTAAGTAAGAGATATGTCTTCATTATCTTATCAAAGGCTCCTTGAACCCCTCGAAAGGAATCATGCTCGCTTCCTATTCCATCAAGAGAGAGTTTTACAACAACAATGCTCTTTGTACAAGACTTTAATATTCCCTCTGTTTTCTCTTTGATCCTCTCTGGAAGAAGACCATTTGTAGAGAAAAGCATTATAGATGGTTTATTTGTTTTATAAAAGATCTTGCTTATCTCTACTATATCATCTCTTAAAAATATTTCGCCGCCAGAAAAGGCAAGCCATAGCAATGGTCCGATGGAGTTAGATATCCTTTCTATCTCTTCAAAAGAGAGTTCTGTCCTGTCTTCTTCCGATGTATATCGATAAAAACAAAAAGGACAAAAAGAGTTGCATCTCTTTGTCACGAATAAGGTTAGATGAATCGGTCTCTTCTTCCAAAAGATATAAGGGATGTATCGTAGTTTTGAATACATATAACTATTTTCTGGAGACCCTATTTTTACTACTGTGAATTATATACATCATAGTCCCCCATAATGAACCGACAACTGCAGCAAAGGAATAAAGGGAGATGTAATAAAGGACGGCCCTAATAGTAAAATATAGTCCCTTTTCATAAAAGGAGATTATCAGTCTTCTGTTTACCCAGAGGTTGATGCCCAAAAAAAGGATTAAGAGAAATAGAAAAATGGCTTCTTTGTTATAAAGAAAGAATATAAAAAGGATCATGTTCATAAAAAGAACTAATCCATTAAACTTAAGCTCTCGTGAGGCTGTGCCAGAATCGGCGAATATATCGCCTTCTTGCAGAGAATAGAATATCCAGTATGAGGCCTTTCTGAAGGCATTCCTTAAAGATTTGAATAGGTTAAAATTAAAGAAATGTTGCACTCGAATCAAGGGATCCATTATAAGCTTGTATCCCATCCTTTTTGCCCTATGAGAAAATTCAACATCCTCAAGAATAGGCATAAAATCCTCTCTAAACCCACCGATCTTTTCAAAATCTCTATGATTTATAACCATCGCATGGGTTGCAATGTAATCGGGTTCTGTATTTTTTAATTCAGAATAGCTGACAAAGATCGACTGAAAGGTACTAAAAAAAGATTTGTCATAGGGTTCTTTAGTATAGGTACCACCAATAATTACCATATCGTGACCATACTTAGCTATAGCCCTTCTTACATGAAGCAATGTATCAGCCTCTAAAAGGCAGTCAGAATCAATAAAAAAAAGAAATTCACCTTTACTATTCCTTGCGCCAATATTTCTCGCCCGTGAAGCTCCTGAATTTTTAGATAAGGCTATTAATTTGCAGGGAAAGCTCTTAATTATCTCAAGGGAATTATCTGTAGAACCGTCGTCTACAACAACAACCTCAATATCATTATTCTCAGGAGATGTGAAGATAGTATTAAGGGTCCTGTCGATAATAAAACCCTTGTTATGATTTGGTATAATAATTGATATCAATACCCTTGACATGTTATCCTTTTTTTATTATTATATCACCTGAAAGGAGGAAAAGAAAATGGCAAAGAAGGTGGCAGTTCTTATAAGAGATAATCAAGGTGAGGGTTTGAGAATGGCTGTGGGTTTAACCCTTGCTGATAATGAAGTGAGTGTATTTATCCTGGACAGAGTGCTTGAATCAGATGAAAATAATGAACTTAATATCGAAACCCTAAAGGATCTGGGCGCAAAGATATTCTCTAACCATCCTGATAATAATTTTGAACAAATAACAACGGAGGAACTTGCAAGGCTGTTACCTGATTATGATGTTGTAATCCCTTATTGATTCTCCTTCTTTTAAGATTGCGGGGATGGAAGCTCCATCTCCGATATTGATTAATTTAGTAGGTGTTTATAGTGTTTTTTACTGTAGTTTAGCAAAGATTTGTAAGTCATTGAAATATAATAGAAAATTTAGCATCATGTAATTATTGCCTTGAACTATTTCATAGTCTTATAAATATTTTGACCCCAAATTTTGTGTAATTTGGGTTAAATTTCTACAATGTTTAGACATGACGCCTCTTCTTTCTACCTACACTTTAGCACCAAGATAGTCTATCATAAATTCAGAAATTCAGGAGGCACCACCAGGTGCCTCCTGAGAGGTTAGGGGGGAGTGCCGTGTTTTTTATTTCTTCAACAGCTTTTCGAGTTCTTCCACTTTCTGCTTCAGTTCTTTAACCTCTTTTATTGCCTTGTTTACCTTCGCAAAGTCATACCAATTTTCATTCGCAACAGGGTAATCTACATGGCTACCGTATATTCTCCATGAATCATCATAATTGGCTGGGTCCTTAAAGCCCATAAGCCTCAATTGTAAATAAGTGAGGGTAGAGCGAGTTCCTGTCTGGCAATAAGCTATGGTGCGTTTGTTTTTGTCGAGCTTACCAAAGAGGGCCTCAAGCTCAGCCATAGATTTGATCTTGCCTGTTTTAGGGTCAAAGGTCTCTGTATGAGACACATTAATCGTGGTATTTGGGATATGACCACCTCTGAGTGCCCGTATATCCCTTCCCTCATGCTCTGCTTTTGTCCTAGAGTCCACAAGCTGTACGTCTTTTCTTCCTTTGGCTATCTTTAACACCTCTGCAGTTGTAGCGATCCTCTTTTCATTAACATTTGCTTTATAGGTTGTTGGCTTTAATTTTGTCTCTGCTGTCTCCAGAGCATTACCAGCAGCCTGCCATTCCTCGATTCCACCATGGAGGATACGGACATCTGGATGCCCTAAGTATTCCAGTATCCAGAATGCAACAGTAGCATTTGTTATTCCCTTGGCATCAGAATAGACAACAACAGTATGTTTTTCGCTCACTCCAGCATCTCCTAGTAACTTTTCAAGTTCCTTAACAGGTCTAACCCTTGAAGTAGCATCCCTTAATACCTTGTCACAAGTATCCCCTAAGCTTATTGCCCCCGGGATGTGTCCTGTATCATATGCCTTTTTATCCCGGCAGTCAATCACAACCCAATCTGGTTTTCCTATATTGTCAGCAACCACTTTAACATCTGCCAGTAGCTGAGGATTTGCATACTCTGCGCTGAAGGCTTGGGCACTTAGAATCAATAATAATATCCCTACTAAAGAAAGTATCCTTAACTGTTTACCTCTAAGCATCTTTACCTCCTCTCTTTTTAAAAGTTTTTACTAAAAGAGAAGCTTAAAAACTAACATCAAAAACCTCTTTCTCACCCCCTTGCTCTGAGAATTTAAGGACTCTATAAAGAGCCTTTTAAAGCTTTAGCTTCATCTCTATTTATTAGTTGATAAACCCGAAGGCACCTTTAATGATTAAGCAAAAAATGAAAAGCATAAGCCCTAGACTTTCTTATCTTGCTTTACTATATAAGCAAGTCTTGTGCCAAGAAGGAATTCTCTGTTTTTGCTTAAAGAAAAATTTAAAAAAGTAACCTATGGGTAACAAGAAATTCTTTGCGTGTTCCCTCATGGGAACTGTGTTTAATTACCAAGTAATAACCCTATCACTTGAGAATATCTCATCAATCACAGCCTCATAGGATTTTTCCTTAGCAGAGAGATCAATAATCTTTATTTCGTGGTTCTGTGCCTGAATCTCTATTATCTTAGAGGCCAGATCTGTTTTGCCTTCCGTAAGGATATGAAGGATTTTCATGTTAACCTCCTAAAAAATTAATTTTTAAAGGACTAATACCTTATCAGCCTCGCTGACCATTGTGGCATTATTAAACTGGCTACCGCATATCACCTCCTGTGGAATACCCGTTTTATTAATACCGTAACCTCTCGCATTATGATCACAGAAACTCATAGAAACACCTTTAAGTTTACAAAGCTCTGTAAAGATAGGATTTTCGAGGAGTCTAACACCTTCAGCCATTGTAAATATAATCACCTCATGTCCTTTTGAGAGGGCAGCCTTTGTGAGGCCAACGACATCCTCCAGATGTCTGTCACTTTTTACATGGATACCAAGCTTCATAGATTACCTCCTTGTGTAAGGGATTTATTTTTTATATACCACATTAGAGTGTAAAATGTAAACCCTGAATTGCCTCCCAAATCCCGATTTAGAAATTTCAGGTAATGCGATACAAGGGTTTTAGAGGCAATTTTTAGTATAGTATTGTTTTTAGTGATTTCTAACTTGAATGGGAAATATCGTTTTTTTGTTTCACCTTTTGGGTTGATATTTTATATCACCTGAAACTTTTAAACCAAGAGGTTTTTTATTAAAAATTCTAAAGCTGTTTTTAGGGGTACCCATTATTATGGTAACAGTAGCAGTTTGTCTTGTATACTAAGTAAATGAAGTTATTGATACCAGAAAAGATTCTTATTATAAAGCCGAGTTCTCTTGGAGACATAATACACAGTCTTCCTATCCTGAACTCCCTGAAAAAGTGTTTTCCTCACGCATCTATCCACTGGCTTGTAGCAAAAAATTTTGCTGATCTTCTTGAGGGCCATCCAATGATTGATAAGCTATGGGTTATAGATAAAGATCGATGGAAGAAGCTTCTGAATTTTTTCTCAAATCTTCGAGATATCCTCATTCTCAGCAGAAAACTTAAAAATGAACAATATGATATTGTCATAGATTTACAGGGATTGCTGAGAAGTGCTCTTATAACTGCCCTTACAGGTGCACCTGTAAAAATAGGGTTCAGGGAGGCAAGGGAAGGAAGCACTATCTTTTATACTCACAAAGTGGAAGGCGGAAAAAATATCCATGCCGTTGAGCGATATTTAAAAGTCCTTTCTTTTATAGTTGATGGCGAAAGTAACAGTTGCCTTGATTTCAATGAAGTAACCTTTCCTCTTCCGGAAAGAAAGATGGAATTGCCAGAAGCTGAGGGTGAGTACGCAGTGCTTGTGCCAGGTGCAAGATGGCAAACTAAGAGGTGGCCTCCTGAAAGATTTGGCGAGATTGCAAAGAGACTTCCCATGAGGAGTCTTGTAATAGGAGGTAAGGAGGATATAGACCTTGCAGAAAGAGTGGTTAATTCCTCAGATGGGAAGGCCATTTCTCTTGCAGGAAAAACAGGCCTGAAAGAACTCGTGGAGATAATAAGAAGGGCAAAGCTTGTTGTTAGTAATGACTCAGGGCCTGTGCATATATCAGCTGCCCTTGGTATCCCTACCTTTGCCCTTTATGGCCCGACAAGTTCTTTAAGAACAGGGCCCTATGGAAAGAATACATTTGTTATAAATGCAGAGATAGATTGTGCACCATGTTTTAAGAGAAGATGTAAAAAAAATCTCTGTATGGCGGCTATCACAGTAGAGAATGTCTGGAAGGTAATAAGGGATTATCTAAATTTATAGTTCAAGTGGAAATCTCCCCATGCAGAAGAACTCCTTACAGTATTTCTTGGCAGTATATTGATGGGTATAGGTGCGGCTCTTGGAGGAGGCTGTAACATAGGACATAGCCTTACAGGTGTTAGCACTGGTGCCATATCCTGTATCGTTGCTATAATATTCATAATGCTTGGAAACTAGACCATGGTTTACTTTAAGTTCATAAAGCCCATGAAGGAATAAATCTGAGGGGCCTTTGGCTCTTAAAATCTTAAAGAGAAAGGAGGGAGGTTAAATGAAGAGGGTTTTATCATTGATAGTGATGCTCACCTTTGTCTTTGGCCTTGCAGCTGTTTCCTTTTCATCAGAGGTGAAAGGTACAATTACGAAGATTGAGGGAAACAAGCTCACAATCAAGGAGGCTGATGGTAAAGAGGT
>Ga0197143_1000130_pt1 | contig 86130 bp, 74 predicted proteins | sample GBS70_MetaG_FD_148603 | JGI IMG/M metagenome (GOLD analysis project Ga0197143, IMG submission 148603) | Sediment microbial communities from Great Boiling Springs, Gerlach, Nevada, United States - GBS 70_MetaG | ecosystem: Environmental > Aquatic > Thermal springs > Hot (42-90C) > Sediment...
CTGCGCTCCTCGACAACGACTCGTGATGCGTCGGCCCTTCGTCGCCGGTAATTGGAAGATGCACACCCGGCGCGCCGAGGCGGTGGAGCTGGCGAGGGCGGTAGCTCGCGAAACCAGCGGAGCGGCGGCGGAGGTCGCGGTGTGCGTCCCATTTCCCCATCTCGCCCCGGTGAGCGAAGCCCTCGCCGGTACCCATGTGCTCCTCGGCGCGCAGAACCTCCACTGGGAACCTCAGGGAGCGTTCACCGGCGAGGTCTCGGCGCCCATGCTGGCGGATTACTGCCAGCTCGTCATCATCGGCCACAGCGAACGCCGACAGTACTTCGGCGAAACCGACGACTGGGTGCGCCGCAAGGTCGAGGCGGCGCTGCGTTACGGACTCCGGCCCATCGTCTGCGTGGGCGAAACGCTCGCGGAGCGCCGCGCCGGCAGCACACTCGCGGTCCTCGAGCGGCAAGTTCGGGGCGCCTTCGCCGGGCTCGCCGTCGATGCCCGGATCACCATCGCCTACGAGCCGGTTTGGGCGATCGGCACCGGCGAAACGGCCACACCGGAGCAAGCCCAGGAGGCGTGCGCATTCATCCGTTCGCTCCTTCGCTCACTGGCCGGCTCCGAGGCCGAGCGCGTTCGCATCCAGTATGGTGGAAGTGTGAACGCGAAGAACGCCCGAGAGCTCCTCCTGCAGCCAGACATCGACGGTGCCTTGGTCGGCGGAGCCTCGCTGCGGGCCGACGAGTTCGCAACCATCGTACGGGCAGCAGAGGAATGATCCGCCCGCTCATCGCCATCGTCGGCCCCACCGCGAGCGGGAAATCAGCCGCGGCGCTCGAATTGGCGGAACGCCTCGGCGGAGAGATCGTGAACGCCGACAGCCGGCAGGTTTACCGGGGCATGGATATCGGCACGGCGAAGCCGCCACCGGACGTTCGCCGCCGCGTGCCACACCACCTCTACGACATCGCCGACCCGACCGACGAGTTCAGCCTGGCGACGTACGTCGACCTTGCCCGGGCGAAGTTCGAGGAGCTCTGGGCGAAGGGGACGTTCCCGTGGCTGGTCGGCGGCAGCGGCCAGTACGTGTGGGCCTTGCTGGAGGCTTGGGAGGTTCCGCACGTCCCTCCCGACCGTGAGCTGCGAGCGCGGCTCGCCGCCGAGGCGGCCGAAAGGGGAGCGGAAGCGCTCCACGCCCGGCTGGCGGCTGTCGACCCTGTAGCGGCGGAGCGGATCGACCCCCGCAACGTCAGACGGGTCATTCGGGCTCTCGAGGTGTACGAGCATACGGGCGTTCCCATCAGCGTTTGGCAACGGAAAGGGGAGCCGAACTTTCAGGTCCTGATCGCGGCCATCGACGTTCCCCGCGACGAACTCGAACGGAGGATCGATGCCCGTGTCGAGGCGATGTTCGCATCGGGGCTCGTGGAGGAAGTCGAAGCCCTGCTTGCACGCGGCGTGCCGCCCGACGCTCCCGCGCTGCAGTCGATCGGCTACGCCGAGGTCATCGCCTACCTCCACGGCTTCTGCACCCTTGCCGAAGCGGTGGAGGCAACGAAGCGCGCCACGCGGCGCCTGGTGCGCCGGCAGCTCCAGTGGTTCCGGCGGGACGACCCGCGTATCCGCTGGATCCGGGAGCCGGCGGAGATCGAGCTCGAAGCGAACATCTTCACCGGAGCCTGTACCACGGCCATCCGCGGTCCTGGCCGGGGCCGTGCCTAGGGAGCCCGACGATGCGCCTGACGAAACTCCACGGTTTGGGAAACGACTACCTCTTCTACACACCCTCTCCGGGCGAAGAGGAGGAGCGCGATTGGTCCGACATCGCGAGGAGGGCGAGCGACCGTCACTTCGGCGTCGGGGCCGACGGTCTCATCCTCGCCCTGCCGTCCGCAGTGGCCGACCTGCGGATGCGCATCTTCAACGCCGACGGCTCCGAAGCCGAGATGTGCGGCAATGGCATCCGCTGTCTCGCCAAATACGCCGTCGAAGAAGGCCTGGTCGACCCCACGGCCGAGCGGTTGCGAATCGAAACGCTCGCGGGGGTTCTCACCATCGACCTCGTCCGGGAAAGAGGCGAAGTCGTCGGTGCCCGCGTCGATATGGGCCAGCCCAGGCTCCGTCCTGCCGAGATCCCCGTCGCGGTCGAGGGCGAAGGGCCGATCCTCGACTACCCGCTGGAGGTGGACGGGGTCCAGCTACGGCTCGCGTTCGTCAGCATGGGCAATCCGCACGCCGTCCACTTCCTCGACGGCGACCCCGACGAGTTCCCGTTGGAGCGCCTCGGACCGCAGGTGGAGCATCATCCCCTCTTTCCGCGGCGTACGAACTTCCAAATCGTGCAAGTCGTCGAGCGTCATCGCGTCAAGCATCGTGTGTGGGAGCGTGGGGCGGGCCTCACGCTCGCCTCGGGCACGAGCGCGGCGGCGGTGTGCGTGGCCGGTTGCCTGAAGGGCCTGCTCGAGAGTCCGGTCGTCGATTCCCTGCCCGGTGGCGAACTCCTGCTCGAGTGGGACGGCACGGGTTCCGTGTTCATGACGGGCCCGGCAGTACGGGTCTTCGACGCCGAGTGGAACGAGAGGGACACGCCCCGCTACCATCCGAGCGAACGCGCAACCTCCGCGCCATCCCACCCCTGAGGGACCTGCCCCATGCGACTTGCCGGCCGCGTCCAGGCCCTTCCTCCCTACCTCTTCGCCGAGATCTCGCGGAAGATCGCCGCGAAGCGGGCCGAAGGCGTCCGCATCATCACCTTCGCCATCGGGGACCCGGACATCCCCACCCCGGCCCATATTCTCGCCGAGCTGCATCGTGCCGCCGATGACCCGGCGAACCACCGATACCCCGAATCGGAGGGCCTTCCGGAGCTCCGCCAGGCCATCGCCGACTGGTACGAGCGCCGGTTCGAGGTGCGCTTCGACCCCCAGCGAGAGACGCTTCCGCTCATCGGGTCGAAGGAAGGCATCGCTCATGTGGCACTCTGCCTCATCGACCCCGGCGACATCGCCCTCGTGCCCGACCCTGCCTACCCCGTCTACGAAATCGGCACGATGTTCGCCGGCGGGAGCTGCTACCGGCTCCCTCTTACCCCCGAACGGGAGTGGCTGCCCGATCTGGAGGCGATTCCCGAGGATGTCGTGTCGCGGGCGAAGGTTCTCTGGCTGAACTACCCGAACAACCCAACCGGCGCCGTCGCTCCGCTCGAGTTCTTCGAGAAGGTCGTGTGGTGGGCGAAGCGGCACGACATCGCCGTCTGCCACGACAACCCGTACTGCGATGTCGCCTACGACGGTTACAGGCCGGTCTCCATCTTCCAGGTTCCCGGCGCCAAGGAGGTCGCGGTCGAATTCAATAGCTGGTCGAAGATTTACAACATGACCGGCTGGCGCATCGGTATGGTCGTCGGGAATCCCGTTCTCGTCGACGCGCTGATGCGGGTCAAGTCGAACATCGACAGCGGCATCCCTCAGGCGATTCAGCGGATGGCCATCGCCGCGGTGTACGGCCCGCAGGAGTGCGTAGATGAACATAACCGGATCTACCAGCGGCGCCGGGACCGCATGGTGGAGGTGCTCCGGGGGATTGGCCTGGAGGTGGAGCCTCCCAAAGCATCGCTCTACGTGTGGGCGAAGCTCCCCGATGGCGTGACGAGCGGAGAGTTCGCAGCGCGGCTCATCGAAGAGTGCGGCGTCGTCGTCACACCCGGCCGCGGCTACGGCGAGCACGGGGAGGGATACATTCGGCTCTCGGTGACGACGCCCGACGACGAGCTCGAGGAGGGACTCGAACGGCTCCGACGCTGGGGCGGCCTCCGCGGCTAACCGGCCCGCTTCGTTCGCGGTACGCTGGAAGCGATGGCCCGACCGCGTGTCCACTCCACCGAACCGACGCCGGACCGAGCGTACCTCGTCGCTGCCGAGACCCCTGGGCAGCTTCTGCGCGCCCGGGATTCGCTTACGGAGCTTGCCGAGCTGGCACGTACCGCAGGGGCAGTGGTGGTCGGAGCGGCCACGCAGCGCCTCGATCACCCGAACCCGGCAACCTACATCGGCAAGGGAAAGCTCCAGCAGGTCATTGAGGAATCGCGCGCCCTGGGAGCGAACGTCGTGATATTCGATGACGAGCTCTCCCCTTCCCAGCAGCGAAACCTCGAACGGGCAATCGGCCTGAAGGTGATCGACCGTACGGCCCTCATCCTCGACATCTTCGCGACCCGCGCCCGGACGAGGGAGGGGCGCTTACAGGTGGAGCTCGCCCAGATGGAGTACCTGCTCCCCCGCTTGGCGGGCCAGTGGTCTCACTTGGAGCGACTCGAGGGCGCCATCGGAACGCGTGGCCCGGGCGAGACCCAGCTCGAGACGGACCGCCGGCTCGTTCGCAACCGTATCGCGAAGATCAAACGCGACTTGGAGGTGGTGCGGCGGCAGCGAGCCCTGTACCGCCGTCTCCGCCAGCGCCGGGGCGTCCCGGTCGTGGCGCTGGTCGGTTACACGAACGCCGGCAAGTCGACGCTGATGAGCGCCCTCTCGGGAGCTAACGCCCACGCGGAGGACAAGCTCTTCGCTACCCTCGACCCGCTCACCCGGCGGCTTCGCCTCCCCTCCGGTGAGGTCGTCCTCCTCACCGACACGGTCGGGTTCATCCAGAAGCTGCCGGCGCAGCTCGTGGCAGCCTTCCGCGCCACGCTCGAGGAGCTGGAGGATGCCGACCTCCTGCTGCACGTCGTCGACATCTCCCATCCGCACGCCGTGCAGCACGTGCAGACCGTCATCGCCACCCTCGAGGGGCTCGGACTGGCCGAGAAGCCGGCGTTGCTGGTCCTGAACAAAGTCGACCGCCTCCTCATGCCCGACGGCACCGCCACGTCCCGGTGGGAGGACGTGGGGGATGCGCTCCATCATCGTGGCGTCGCCGTCGAGCGTGCCGTGCCGGTTTCGGCCCTCCACGGCTGGAACCTTCCCACGCTCCTGCGCCGGGTCGAGGCGGGCCTGGACGGCGACGCACCCGCGGCCCGAGAGGCGGTCTTGGCCATCCTCGGGGCGGCCGACCGTTCGCCGGCGGCGGTTTGAATCTGCAGCGCGCGTCCGGTAGAACGTGGCGAGGATGAGCGCTCCAAAGTCACTTCGGTCCCCGGTCCCCCTCCCTCATCCGGACGGGCCGCTTTCCCCGTACCGCGTCCTCGACTTCTCGGACGTCAAGGGCCAACTGTGCGGGCGCCTCCTCGCCGAGCTCGGCGCCGACGTCATCAAGGTCGAGCCGCGTGGCGGTGACCCGACCCGGGAGCGGGGTCCCTTCTACCGTGACCAGCCGGGCGAGGAGCGGAGCCTTGTGTGGTGGGCGCTGAACGCAGGAAAGCGCTCCATCACCCTGGAGCTCCGCCTCGAAGAGGGCCGCGAGCTCGCCCGCTGCCTCGCCGAGAAGGCGGACATCGTCATCCAGACCTTCCGCCCCGGCGAGGCCAAGGCGTTGGGATTGGAGTATGCGACTCTCGCCAAGCGGAACCCTGGCATCGTCGTGGTGAGCATCACGAACTTCGGCCTCACCGGGCCGTACCGCCATAAGGAGGCCACCGATATCGTCGGGTCGGCAATGGGCGGCCACATGATGTTGAACGGCGACCCCGAGCGAGGTCCGGTTCGCACCACAGCTCCCCAGGCGTACACCCAGGCGAACGTGCAGGCGTGCGTCGGTGCCCTCATCGCCCTCTATGCGCGCTGGAACAACGGCGGGCGGGGACAGCTCGTCGACGTCTCGATGCAGGAAGCGATGGCAAACACCATGGACAATGCCCAACAGACCTGGGACATCCGTAGGGTAAACCCGCGTGGCCCGGGACTTCGCCGGAATCGCGATGGCCTGCCAGGACCCCGTTACCTCTACGAGGCGGCCGATGGGTGGGTGGCGTGCCTCGCCTACGGGGGCCTGGTCGGACCGGCGAGCGAAGCCATCGTCGCCTGGCTCGCCGAGTACGGCGAGGCGGGGGAGTTGACCTCACCCGCGTGGCGTCACCGGCTCCAGGGGCTTCAGCCGCTCTCTCCCGAGGAGGGAGCGTATCTGGAGGAGCGCCTCGCTGCCTTCTGCCGCCGCTTCCCCAAGGATTGGCTCGTGGCCGAGGCCCAGCAGCGTGGAGCTGGGTGGGCTCCCGTGTACTCGCCTCGCGAAATCGTGGAGTGCGAACAGCTCCGAGCTCGGGAGTACTGGGTCCGCGTCCATCACGAGGACTTGGGCGAAACGTTCGTGTACCCGGGTGCCCCCTTCCGCCTCTCCAGAACGCCGTGGCGGCAGCGTGGCCGCGCCCCGCACGTTGGTGAACATAACGCAGAGGTGTACGGAGAGCTGCTCGGCATCGACTCCGCGACCCTCCGCCGCCTCCGTCTCCGGATGGTGATTTGAGATGCCTCGTGGTAAGGGAGTGAAGCCGTTCGCTGGCATCCGCGTCGCCGATTTCTCCTGGGTGGGCGTCGGCCCGACCGTAACGAAGTACCTCGCGGACCACGGCGCAGAGGTGATCCGCATCGAGTCAGCCACCTACCCGGAAGCGCTTCGTCGGGCAGGTCCTTTCGTCGACGACGTTCCCGGGCTCGACCGTTCGGGCTACTACGCGAACTTCAACAGCTCGAAGCTCGGCGTTTCCATCAACCTGAAGCATCCGAAGGGCCAGGAGCTCGCCCGCAGGCTCGTCGCGCATTGCGACGTGGTGGCCGAGTCGTTCACGCCGGGCACGATGGCGAAGTTCGGCCTCGACTACGAGCGCCTTCGGGAAGTGCGACCCGACCTGGTGATGATTTCCATGCCCCTCTTCGGGCAAACGGGGCCCTGGGCGCACTACCAGGGATACGGTCACGTGCTCCAGGCGGCCGCTGGCTTCAACCACCTCACCGGCTGGCCCGATGGCCCGCCAATCGGCACCGGCGTGGCCTACACCGATTTCCTCGCGCCCCACTTCGCAGCCATCGCGCTCATCGCCGCGCTCGACTACCGGCGACGGACCGGCGAGGGCCAGTACATCGACTTCTCCCAGTTCGAGGCGTCGATCCACGGACTCTGGACGGCGGTCCACGATTGGACCGTCAACGGCCGCGAACAGATTCGCCTCGGCAACCACGATATCGACGCTGCCCCGCATGGCTGTTACCGCTGTAAGGACGGCCGCTACGTGGTCATCGCTTGTGAAACGGAGGAGCACTGGGAACGTTTCCGGGCTGCTCTCGGCCGGCCCGAATGGTGCGACCTCGAACGGATGCGGCGCAAAGGGAGCCGCTTGCGCGAACAGAAAGAGATCGACCGGCACATCGGCTGGTGGTGCGAACAGTACACGGCGAAGTACGTCTTCGACCTCATGCAGCGGTTCGGCGTCCCGTGCGGAATCGTGAAGACGGCCGAGGAGATGTTCCGCGACCCGCAGATGCGCCACCGGCGGCACTACTGGTTCCTGGAGCACCCCGTTATGGGGAGGCGCTCGTACGACGGCCCCTCGTTCCGACTTTCGCTGACGCCCGGCGAGCTCACGAAGGCTGCCCCATGCCTCGGGGAGGACAATGAGCGGGTCTTCAAAGGTCTCCTCGGCCTCTCCGATGACGAGTACGAGGCGCTGCTCGTCGAAGGCGTCCTCGAGTAACCGACGGGCGGCTGGCGACGAAAGAGAGAGGCCGCCCTTTGCGGCCTCTCTCTACGCCGATCGACCGGCGCCGAGTCGCCTTCAGGAACCGGTCCCGCTCGTACCGCTTTCCGTCGAGGTCCCCTGTGCGGTGGACGCTCCCGCAGGCTGCGCTCCCGGCGGTACCGGTGCCCCTTCCTCGACGATCATCGTCCCCACCATATCGACCGGGTGAACAACGCAGACGAAGGTGTACCTACCCGGACCCGGCGTGACGAAGGTGAACTTCTGCTGAACTGGCCCCGTGGCGATGGCCGTGCTCACCTCGTCGGTCGGCTGTCCGTTCGCGGTCTGGCAGCCGTCCTTGCAGCCCCGGAGGAGCGGCGCGCTCGCATCGCCGTCGTGGAACTGGATGTTGTGCGGCGGCGAGGGGTCGCGGTTGTCGAAGGTGAGCGTGACTTCCGTGTTGGGCGGCAGCCGGATCTCGGTCACCAGAAACCGGATGTTGCGGGCCGGGATGATCCCGGTCTCCTCGAAGCCGCTCGGCGGTGGCGTCCCTTCGCCCCCGCCAGCGGCCGTGCCCTCGCTGCCGAACAGGGTGAGGCCCGCGCCGATCATGAAGCCGCCGACGATGAAGGCGGAGACGATCGTCGCGGCGGCCCCCAAGCTGAAGCGGAACGCCACGTCCTTCGTGTCGCGCACCACCTCCATGTCGAACACCTGCACCGAACCCGGCACCACTTGCTCTTCGTGCTGGGCGAGCAGGTCGAGGATCGTCTTCCGCGTCTCTTCGTAGCTGGCCAAGCCCTCCCGGTCGGTCCACGTGGTCTCGACGAGGACCTGGGAAGGACCGGTCGCGGCTGGCGAGACGGTGATGCGGAGGTCCTGGAAGCCGCGCAGATTGCGGAGGGCGTTGTCGGCATCGTCGATCGCTGCGAGGACGCCGTCCTTCGCGCGTGCAGCGTCGAGCTGGCCTTCGGGGATGAGGAAGGTGATGACCTGCGTGTAGCGCGTGGGCGCGGCGCCCTCCGGGTGCTGGGCCGCGCGGCGGCGCATGCGGCTGTCCTCCCAGGCCCAGCCACCGACGGCGAAGAGCGTGGCGAAAGCTGCCGCGCCGATGGTGATCGCCGCCATGTCGTTGGAGCGGTCGTTCGACCACCACACGAGCGCGGCGCCGACGACCAGTGTCGCGAGAGCAGCAACGAGCGGCCACGGGCTCGGGTCCGGAAGGTGGATGTCTTCGTGGGGGTTGTGTCCGTGCGCGTGTTGCTGCTCCATGGGCAATCCTGTCTCCTCGTCGGTCCTAGGGTACGAGATAAAGGGTAGTGAAGAGAGCGATCCAAACCACGTCAACGAAGTGCCAGTACAGCGAAGCCGCTTCGACGGCTTCGTGATGGCGCGCATCGAATTGCCCGCCGAGGGCGCGGACGAGCACGACGGCAAGGAAGATTACGCCACCGGCCACGTGCATACCGTGGAAGCCGGTGAGCGTGTAGAAGGTCGTGCCGAAGATCGTGTCACCCGCCCTGAAGTGGAGGGTGCTGTAGTCGTAGAGCTGCATCACGAGGAACACCACGCCCATCGCGATGGTGAGGAGAAGCCCCCAGATGAGCCCCCGCTGGTTCCCCCTCCGGATCTGCCACACGGCCCACTGCACCACGAACGAGCTCGAGACGAGGATAACGGTGGCGATTGCAGGCAGGGCGAGTTCGAGCTCGAGCTTGACACCGCGCTGGACCTGCTCCGGGGTCAGGAGCTCCGTCGGCGGCCACGAGGGCGCGTCGGCCCTGGCGATGAAGTAGGCGGCGAAGAGCCCGCCGAAGAACATCACCTCCGATGCCAGGAAGAGGATGAATCCCAGCATCGCGTTGCTGAGGGGCTGCCGTTCGTGCGCAATCGGCTGCGTCGCCATCTCCTGCCACCCCCTCAGTGCGCGGTACCGTGGCGGAGGTCGAAGAGCGGCCGCTCCGAATGAACCTCCGGCACGTCATCGAAGTTGTGGGCCGGCGGTGGAGAGGACGTATACCACTCCAACGTGTTCGCCTGCCAGGGGTCGTTCGGCTGATCCTTCGGCGACATGAGCGCCTTCACGACGGCGACGATGAACGGGAGCATGCCGACCGCGATGATGAAGGCGCCGATGGTTGAGAGCAGGTTGAGGAGCTCCCACCCCGTGTCAGCGCCGTAGGTGGCGATGCGCCGCGGCATGCCGTCGAGCCCGAGGAGGTGCATGGGGAAGAAGGCGAGGTTGAACCCGATCATCATCAGGATGAAGTGCAGCCGCCCGAGGCGCTCGTCGAGGCGGCGGCCCCAAATCTTCGGGAACCAGTAGTAGAGCCCCGCGAACATCGCGAACACCGCGCCCCCGAAGAGGACGTAGTGGATGTGGGCGACGACGAAGTAGGTGTCGTGGATGGCGTAATCCACCGGTACTGCGGCGGCGAACGTCCCGTTGATCCCGCCGATGAGGAACATCGAGACGAAGCCGAGGGCGAAGAGCATCGGGGTCTCGAAGGTGATCGACCCCTTCCACAGCGTCCCCAGCCAGTTGAAGATCTTCACCCCGGTCGGCACGCCGATGAGGGCGGTCATGAACGCGAAGAACGGCTTCAGGACGGCGCCCGTCGTGAACATGTGGTGGGCCCAGACGCTGAATCCGAGACCGCCGATGGCGATGGTCGCAAAGGCGAAGGCCTTGTAGCCGAAGAGCGGCTTCCGAGCGAAGACCGGGATGACCTCGGAGATCACGCCCATGCCCGGCAGGATCATGATGTACACCGCCGGGTGGGAGTAGAACCAGAACACGTTCTGCCAGAGCACGGCGTTCCCGCCGCCGTTCGGGTCGAAGAAGGAGCCGCCGAAGTTCCGGTCGATGTACAGCATCGCCAAGGCAGCGGCCAGGACCGGTGTTGCGAGGAGCTGGAGCACGGCCGTCACCAGGACGGTCCAGCAGAAGATGGGCATCCGGAACATGGTCATCCCCGGAGCCCGCATCCGAAGGATGGTCACGATGAAGTTGGCCGCGCCGATGGTCGACGAGATCCCGAGGATGATGACGGCGATGATCCACAAGTCCATCCCAGGCCCGAGGGTTCGGGCGAGCGGACTGTAGGCAGTCCAGCCGGCCGAAGCAGCGCCGCCATCGACCAGGAAACCGGCGAACATCAGGATCCCGCCGATGGGGAGGAGCCAGTACGACAGGGCGTTAATCCGCGGGAACGCCATGTCGCGGGCGCCGATCATCAGCGGCACCAGGTAGTTTCCGAACCCCGCCCAAACGGGGATGACGAAGAGGAAGAGCATCGCCGAGGCGTGCATGGTGAAGACTTCGTTGTACGCCTGGCGGCCGAGGAAGGTGTTATCGGCCACAGCGAGCTGCGTCCGCACCAGCAGCGCCAGGATGCCACCGACGGCGAAAAAGAAGACCGTCGTGTACAGGTAGAGAATCCCCAGCTTCTTGTGGTCGACGGTGGTCAGCCACTCGAGGAGCGCTGGACGCTCGTAGGCGGCCGGCCGAGGCAGTGCGACGGTTGCCATGGCTCCTCCTTTCCCCCTGTTACGATTGCCCCCGCGAAATCAGCAGCACGACGCGCCCCCGTCCCGTCATTGCTGCTGTCCGTTCCCTGCCGACGCGTCGGCGCTGCCCGATGCCGTCCCCGCAGCCTGCTCGACGATCCAGCGGTCGAATTCATCGCGGGTCACCACCCGCACGGTGAACAGCATCAAGGCGTGGTCGACGCCGCAAAGCTCCGCGCATTGCCCCCGAAACGTTCCCGTCACCCGGGGCACCACCACGAACCTGTTCTCCAGGCCAGGGATGACGTCGAGCTTGTAGAGGAAGTTCGGGATGAAGAACGAGTGGATGACGTCGTTCGAATGGAGCACGAACTCCACCGGCTCGTCGACGGGAATGACGAGCTCGGGGATGTTCGACGGCGTCCCCAGGATCGTCACCGTACCCTCCCGGTCCACCGGCTTCCGGCTGCCGAGGTCCTGGAGGTTGTAGTCGAACTGCCACTGGAATTGGAAGCCGGTGACGCGGATGGTGAGGGCGTCCTCCGGGGCTTTCCTGTCCGTCTTGGCGAGGACGACCGCCGAATACGTGAACATCGTCAGGACGATGATGACGGGGATGGCGATCCACATCGCCTCGATCTTCGCCGAGCCGTGAATTTGCGGCGGGAGCGGGTCGTCGGCTCGCCGGCGCCGATAGCGGAAAATGGCGAACAGGAGGGCGCTCACCACCCCGACGAAGACCGCAAACGCCAGGGAGAGGACGACGATGTAGAGGCGGTGCATACTCCGCGCTTCGTCGGTAATGGGCGTGGGCTGACCGACCTGCGCGAAGGCGATGGCGCTGGGCAGCAGCGCCAAGGCGGCGACGGCTACGACCCCCCAGACGCTCGCCATCGCCCGAACGATACGGCTCAGACGCATGCGTGGACTCCTTTTGCCCCCTCGTACGCGCGCGTTGTTCGACGCGCGCACCGACACCGTGCGGAACCGGCGGCCCCCGCTCGGCGCGCTTGTGAACAGCGTCGCAATCGAGTTATAGGAGCGGCCCCCCTACCTGTCAAGGAATCCGAACAGATAGCCGATCGTCGTTCGGACGCCCACGCATCAAGCGACGAACACATCGACCGCGAGACCCCCGAAGAGGATCGCGATGTACAGCAGCGAGTACTTGTACAGCGCGAGCGGCGAGGTGCGTGCGGGCCAGTGCCAGAGGCGGAACGCCTGCCAGACGAGCCAGGCTCCCGCGACGGCTGCGGTCGCCGCGTAGAACCAGCCCGCGCCCCCTACGGGCACGAGCAGGAGCGATACGGCTACCGTCGCGATGCTGTAGGCGAGGATCTGCCGCCGGGTCGTCGGTTCGCCCGCGACGACGGGCAGCATGGGCACGCGAACGGCCTCGTAATCGTCGCGGAGCTTCAGCGCGAGAGCCCAGAAATGGGGTGGCGTCCAGAGGAAGACCACGGCGAAGAGGAGCAGGGCGGGCCAATCGAGCCCTCCGGTAACGGCCGCCCAACCCACGAGCGGCGGGAACGCCCCGGCGGCGCCGCCGATAACGATGTTCTGCGGGGTCCGCCGTTTCAGCCAGACGGTGTAGACGAAGACGTAGAACAGGTAGCCCATGGCGGCGAGCACGGCCGCGAGCACGTTCGTCGTGGAGGCGAGCCATAGGAAGGCGAAGACGCCGAGCCCGACGCCGAAGGCGAGCGCCCCGGCCGGGTGAACCGCTCCCGTCACGAGCGGACGGTGCCGGGTTCGCCGCATCTGCGCGTCGATGTCCCGGTCGTACCAGCAGTTCACGGCGTTGGCGCCCCCTGCGGAGAGCGAACCCCCGATGAGCGTGGCGAGCACCAACCAGGTGGATGGCCAGCCGCCCGCGGCGAGGACCATCGCCGGGACCGTCGTCACCAGCAAGAGGACGACGATCCACGGCTTGGTGAGCGAGACGTAGGCGCGGAACGTGGCTCCAAAGCTGGTCGTCCGCGGGAGCGCGACGGTCGTGGCGTTCATCTCGCCGCCTCGGCGGTTTCGAGGACTGTCGCCGCCACGCCGACACGGCGGTAGGTAGCGAGCGAAGCCCCGACCGACAGCGTGGCCCAAATCGTGGCAGCGATGAAGGTGTGGGAAACGGTGAGCGGGTCCGGGAACGTGTACCAAACGTTGAAGGCGCCGACGATGACTTGGGCGACGAAGACGGCGGCCGCCGCCAGGGCGACCGGCAAGGCCCAAGGGACGAGGTGCCGCCGGCGCCATGCCGAAACGAGCAGCGGCAGGAGGACGAAGACGAACCCGCCGGCGAGGTACCGATGGACCATGTGCGTCACCTCCTGGTCGTCGGCGCCAGGGAAGGGCGCCCCGTTGCACAGAGGCCAACCGCTGCAGGCGGTGGAAGCCCCGCTTTCGGCCATGTAGGCGCCGATCCAGAAGGTGAGGGCCAGCCAGGCGAGCGCCAGCACGGAGAGCGACCCGAGAGGACCGATGCGTTCCGGCTCAGGGTCTTGCCCCTTGCCGAGCTCGCGGAACATCCCCACAGTGACCATCGCCTCGACCGAGACGATGAGCATCGCCAACAGGAGGTGGGTCGCCACAAGCTCGGGCGGTAGTTCGTGCCAGACGACGATGGCGCCCAAGAGCCCTTGCAATCCCACCAGCGGGACCGCCAGCACCGCGCCCCAGGCGACGACGGGCGAGGCCCGAAAATGGCGCCAGGCGAGCCAAGCGGTGGCGATGATGAGGAGGCCGACGACGGCCGCGACCGCGCGGTGCAAGAATTCGATGACCGGTTCGTGGCCCAAATCGGTAGGAGGCACGGCGCCCCCGTGACACAGGGGCCAATCGGGGCAACCGAGCCCCGAACCCGTGGCGCGCACGAGCGCACCGATGCCGATGAGGATGACGGTGAGAACCAGGGTGAGGAGCGAAACGCGCGCGGCCGTCTTCATCGGGCGCCCGGAACCCCTTTCGCCTGTATCGACTCCCGCTGCCGTGCTCGACGGACGGGCGTCCCTTTCGCACGACTTCCTAGGAAGTAGATTACCAGAGCACACGCGTGCCTGTGCTATTCGTCACAAACGCTGCAGGGCCACGCCGCTCGCGGAGAGGTCGAGCGAGGTCACCGCGCCGTCGGCAGCGCTCGAGACGAGGCGGGCGTACTTGGCGAAGGCGCCGACGGTGTACTTCGGTGCCGGCGGCCGCCAGGCAGCCCTGCGACGGGCCAGCTCCTCTTCCTCGACCTCGACGTCGAGCCGGCGCGCGTTCACGTCGATGACGATGGTGTCCCCATCGCGGACCAAGGCGATCGGGCCGCCCACAGCCGCTTCGGGGGCCACGTGGCCGATCATGAGCCCCCGCGTGGCGCCGGAAAACCGACCGTCGGTGAGCAGGGCCACGCTTTCGCCAAGCCCCTCTCCGACGAGGGCGGCGGTCACGCCGAGCATCTCCCGCATGCCCGGGCCGCCCTTCGGCCCTTCGTACCGGATGACCACGACATCGCCCGGCTGGACCTCGCGGCGCGAGACGGCCGCGAACGCATCCTCCTCGCAATCGAAGACGCGGGCCGGCCCACGATGGTACATCCGCTCGTGGCCGGCCACCTTCACCACCGCTCCCTCGGGAGCGAGGTTGCCCTTCAGGATGAGCAGCCCGCCGGTGGGCTTCAGCGCCCGTTCGACGGGAAGGACGACGTCCTGACCGGGCGTCTCGACGGCGCGAGAGGCCTCCTCGGCGATGGTGCGGCCGGTTACGGTGAGGCAGTTACCGTGCAACTTTCCGGCTTCGAGGAGCCGCTTCGCGACCAGCGGCACACCGCCCGCCCGGTCGAGGTCGAGAGCCACGTAGCGCCCGCCGGGGCGGAGGTCGCCGATGAGAGGCGTACGCGAGCTGATGCGGTCGAAATCGTCGATGACGAGGGGAACGCCCGTCTCCCTCGCCAGCGCGAGCAGGTGGAGGACGACGTTCGTGGAACCGCCCGTTGCCACGGCGCCGGTTATCGCGTTCTCGAAGGCTTCGCGGGTAAGGATGCTGCGCGGCGTCAGCCCGCGGCCAAGGACGTCCATCACGAGCTCGCCACATTGGCGGGCTACCTCCAGCTTCCGGGGGTCGGTTGCGCCGACGGTTCCGCTCCCCATCGGCGCCAGGCCAAGGAACTCCAGGACCATGGCCATGGTGTTGGCCGTGTACTGGGCGCCACAGGCACCGGCGCCCGGACACGCCGCGTCTTCGATGGCGATAAGCTCGCCCTCGCTGATGGCGCCGGCGTGATACCTGCCCACCCCCTCGAACACGTCCTGGATGGTGATGTCGTGTCCCTGGTAGCGGCCGGGGGCGATCGAGCCGGAATAGAGGATCAGCCCGGGGATGTCGAGCCTCGCCAGCGCCATGGCCGCCGCCGGAATCGTCTTGTCACAGCCCACGATGATCACGGCCGCGTCGAAGGCGTAGCCGACGCCGCACAGCTCGATGGAATCGGCGATGACTTCCCGCGAGATGAGCGACGCCTTCATGCCTTCGGTGCCCATCGAGATGCCGTCGCTGATGGCGATGGTGTTCACCTCCATCGGCGTGCCCCCGGCTGCGCGGACCCCCTCCGCCACCTTCGCCGCCAGCTCGCGGTGGTTCCAGTTGCAGGGCATGGTGCCGATCCAGGAATGCGCGACCATCACGAGCGGGCGCTGCAGGTCCTCCGCCGTGAACCCCACCGACTTGAAATAGGAGCGTGCCGGGGCTCGATCGGGCCCGTCGACGAGCCTCCGGCTGCGGTGGCGCGGGTCGAGCGGCATGGCGGCATCCTCCTCCCGTGCGCTGACGAACTTCCCGTTCCAAACGGCGCCTCGGATTGTACGCCGGCCCCTCGCGCTGGGCGAATCCCCCTTAACTGCCTCGGGAACGCGACGCCACTGCCTCGATGGCCTCGGCCAGGCGATGAACCCCTTCCTCGATGTCCTCGTAGTCGACGTAACTGAAGGCGAGGCGGAGGTGGTTCGTGGGACGGCCATCGGCGAAGAAAGCTGCCCCTGCACCCACCAGGACGCCGCGGTGGTTCGCCTCGATGGCCACCTCCCGGGCGTCGATGCCTTCCCGAAGCGCAAGCCAGAGGAAGAAGCCGCCCCGGGGACGCTCCCAGCGGCAGTACGGCGCGCAGTACCGCCGCAGGGCTTCCTCCATCCGTTCGAGCTTCCGGCGGTAGATGCCGCGGAGACGCTCGACGTGACGGTCCAGGTCGCCAGAGCGGATCATCTCCGCCACCACCCGGCCCAGGAACGGGCTCGTCCCCATGTCGTAGCGGATGGCGGCCATGCGGGCGACGAGGGGTGCGGGGCCGAGCGTCCATCCCAGGCGCAGACCTGTGGCGATGATCTTCGAAAAGCTGTTCACCTTCACCACATGCGTCCCACCCGAGAGGGCAAAGAGGGACGGTGGAGGGGGAGCGTCGAACCAGAGTTCCCCGTAGGCATCGTCCTCCAGGATGAGGAAGCCCCACTCCTTGGCGAGCTGTACCAGTCGTTCCCGGCGCGCGAGGCTCATCGTGCACCCAGCGGGGTTCTGGTGGTTCGGGATCGTGTAGAGGAGCTTCGGGCGCCGTCCTTCGGCATCGAGCTGTCGGAGAGCTTCTTCGACGGCGTCGACACGGAGGCCGTCAGCGTCCAGCGGGATCGCGACCAGCTCCGCCCCGAAGGAGCGGAAGGTGCGCAGGCTCCCGGGGAAATTCGGGCTTTCGGCGAGGACCACGTCGCCGACGTCGAGGAGCACCTCGCAGAGGTTGCCGATACCGTGCGCCGAACCCGAGGAGATGATGACCTGGTCGACGGCGACCGGCACTCCCTCGATGCGGCTCGAGCGCTCCGCGACAGCCACACGGAGCGGGTAAGGACCGTACGTTCCCCCGTATTCGAGCGCCTCCTTCCGCTCGCGCTCCAACACCGCGCGCACGGCCCGCTCCAGCTCACCGGCCGGAAGTGAAGGGATGTCGGGCAGGCCCCCGGCGAACGAAATCACGGGGCGAGGGTCGGGTTGGGCCGCGGCCCAAACCGTCGGCCCGACGATGCGGGCGCGTCGGCTGAGCAGGCCTTCGAGGGTAGCTTCGAAGTCGGCGGTGCCCTCCATATCGCGTGCGCTCCCGGGGCTGTGGGCGCAGTATAGCCCCTCGCCCAGGGAGCCGGGCGGCGGAGCATCGGCAATGGCGATACCGGCGATTGATCTCGGTAGGGATGCGACCGACCGGGCCGGTTGACCGTCGATGATATACTAGGTTTTCACAAAGCCCGTCGTCGGAACTTTGGGAACTCTTTCACAAACTACGCGCTCGCGTAGTCGGGGGCAGTCCCATTTCCTGGCGGGCAGAGGGGGAGACGCGGATGACCACGGCTCGGCCGTCTGCACAGGGGCTCTACCGTCCCGAGTTCGAGCGCGACGCGTGCGGCGTCGGGTTCATCGTCCACCTCAAGGGCCAGCGGTCGCACGCGATCATCGAGAACGCACTGACTGCGCTGGAGAACCTCAGCCACCGCGGAGCGTCGGGGGCGGAGGTGAACACGGGCGACGGCGCGGGAATCCTTATCCAGATCCCGCACGAGTTCTTCGCGCACGAGGCGGCGTTGCTCGGCATCCGCCTTCCGGAACGGGGCAGGTACGCGGTCGGCATGTTGTTCGCGTCGAAGGACCCGCGGGCACGCCAGCAGGCGATGGCGGTGTTCGCCCAGATCGTCGAGGAGGAGGGGCAGCACCTCCTCGGCTGGCGTGAGGTGCCCACGAACAACGTCTCCCTGGGCCGGGCCGCCCTCGAGTCGGAGCCATCCATCTGGCAGTGCTTCATCGCCCGGGGGCACGACGTCGTCGACGAGGACGACTTCGAGCGGCGACTCTTCGTCATCCGCAAGCGGTTCGAAAAGGCGATCCACCGCGTCGGCATCCGTGACGCGGAGACGTTCTACTTCCCCAGCCTGAGCTGTCGCACGGTGGTCTACAAGGGGATGCTCACCGCCAAACAGTTGCGAGAGTACTACCCCGACCTCTCCGACCGCCGGATGACGAGCGCGCTGGCCATGTTCCACTCGCGCTTCAGCACGAACACCTTCCCGAGCTGGGACCTGGCGCACCCCTACCGGATGATCGCCCACAACGGCGAGATCAACACCCTCCGCGGGAACATCAACTGGATGACTGCGCGGGAGGCGTTGTTCTCCTCCCGTTACTTCAAGGACACGAACAAGATCGTTCCCGTTCTCGACGACAAGCGCAGCGACACGGCGAACCTCGACATGGCCTTCGAGCTGCTGGTGCGGGCAGGCCGCAGCCCGGCCCACGCCATGATGATGCTCATCCCCGAGGCGTGGGAGAACCACGAATCGATGAGCGATACGAAGAAGGCCTTCTACCAGTACCACTCCTGCCTGATGGAACCGTGGGATGGCCCGGCTTCCGTCGCCTTCACCGACGGCAAGACGATCGGCGCCGTCCTCGACCGGAACGGCCTTCGCCCCTCACGCTACATCATCACCAAGGACGACCTTGTCATCATGGCGTCCGAGGTGGGCGTGCTGCCCATCCCCGAGGAGCGCATCCTGGCGAAGGGGCGCCTGCAGCCGGGCCGCATGTTCCTCGTGAGCCTGGAGGAAGGGCGCATCATCGACGATACCGAGCTGAAAGAGGGGCTCGCTCGGGCGCACCCCTACCGGGAGTGGTTGGACCGGTACATGGTGAAGCTGGAGGACCTGCCGCCCGGCGAGGTTCCGCCGCGCCTCGACCCGGAGAGCCTCCTCCGCCAGCAGCTCGCCTTCGGCTACACCGTCGAAGACCTGAAGTACCACCTCGGGCCGATGGCGCGCGACGGCGAGGAGGCCGTGGGCTCGATGGGGAACGACGCGCCCCTCGCCGTGCTCTCCGACCGCCCGCAACCGCTGTACAACTACTTCAAGCAGCTCTTCGCTCAGGTCACGAACCCTCCGCTGGACGCCATCCGCGAGGAGCTCGTGACCTCGGTGGAGACGCTGATCGGCCCCGAAGGCAACCTGCTCGAACCGGCGCCTGAACACTGTCACGTCATCTGGGCGCACCTCCCCTTCCTCACGAACGAGGAGCTGGCGAAGCTGAAGAACCTCCGCGAGGGAAGCCTCAAAGCGGTCACGCTGTCGACGCTGTGGCCAGCGAAGGAGGGCCCGCGGGCGCTCGAGCAGGCGATGGAACGCCTCTTCCGGGAGGCTGACCGCGCCATCGCCGAGGGGGCGGCGATCCTCATCCTCTCCGACCGAGGGGTCGATGCCGAGCACGCGCCGATCCCAGCCCTCCTCGCCGTCTCGGGGCTGCACCACCACCTCGTGCGGACGAAGCGACGAACCCGGGTCGGCCTCGTCGTGGAAAGCGGCGAGCCGCGGGAAGTTCACCACTTCGCGTTGTTGATCGGGTACGGTGCCAGCGCCATCAACCCGTATCTCGCCATCGAAACGGCGCTTCGGATGCGGGAGGAGGGGCTGCTCGAGAAGGAGCTCACCGAGGAGGAGGTCGTCCGCAACCTGCTGAAGGCCATCAAGAAGGGCGTCGTCAAGGTCATGTCGAAGATGGGCATCTCCACGATCCAGAGCTACCGCGGCGCCCAGATCTTCGAGGCGATTGGCCTTCGCGAGGAGTTCGTCGATAAGTACTTCACGAAAACGGTCTCCCGGGTGGGCGGCATCGGCATCGACGAAGTCGCCATCGAGACGCTGGCGCACCACCAGCGGGCATTCCCCGAGCGCTCGGGCGGTCTGCAGCAGCTTCCCTGGGGCGGCCAGTACCAGTGGCGACGGGACGGCGAATACCACCTCTTCAATCCGGACACCGTCTTCAAGCTCCAGCACGCCACGCGAACCGGGAATTACCGCATCTTCAAGGAGTACTCGAAGCTCGTCGACGACCAGTCGAAGCGGATGTGCACGCTCCGCGGGCTCTTCGAGATCAAGTCGGACCGCCCGCCGATCCCCATCGAGGAGGTGGAGCCCGCCGAGGAGCTGTTCAAGCGTTTCGTGACGGGGGCGATGTCGTTCGGCGCGCTCAGCGCCGAAGCTCACGAAACGCTCGCCATCGCGATGAACCGGATCGGCGCCAAAAGCAACTCGGGCGAGGGCGGCGAAGACCGCCGCCGCTACACGCCCGACCCGAACGGCGATTCGCGCCGGAGCGCGGTGAAACAGGTGGCATCCGGCCGTTTCGGCGTCACGAGCGAGTACCTGGTGAACGCCGACGAACTCCAGATCAAGATGGCCCAGGGCGCGAAACCGGGCGAGGGCGGTCAGCTCCCCGGCCACAAGGTGTACCCGTGGATCGCGGAGGTGCGCTACTCGACGCCCGGCGTCGGCCTCATCAGCCCCCCGCCTCACCACGACATCTACTCGATCGAAGACCTGGCCCAGCTCATCCACGACTTGAAGAACGCGAACCCGCGGGCGCGCATCTCCGTGAAGCTCGTGGCCGAAATCGGCGTCGGCACCGTGGCGGCGGGCGTTGCCAAGGCGAAGTCGGACGTGGTGTTGATCAGCGGGCACGATGGCGGCACGGGGGCAAGCCCGCTCACCTCCATCAAGCACGCCGGCATCCCTTGGGAGCTCGGCCTCGCGGAAACCCAGCAGACGTTGGTGATGAACCGCCTTCGCGACCGGATTATCGTTCAGGTGGACGGTCAGATGAAGACGGGGCGGGATGTGATCATCGCGGCGCTGCTGGGTGCCGAGGAGTACGGGTTCGCAACGGCCCCGCTGGTCGTGATGGGGTGCGTGATGATGCGCGTCTGCCACCTCGACACCTGCCCGGTCGGCGTGGCGACACAGAACCCGAAGCTACGGGAGCGCTTCACGGGCAAACCGGAGCACGTCATCAACTTCTTCCGTTTCATCGCGGAGGAAGTGCGCGAGTACCTGGCTCAGATGGGGTATCGGCGCCTGGACGAGATCATCGGGCGGGTCGACCTCCTCGACGTGCGCAAGGCGATCGACCATTGGAAGGCGCAGGGGCTCGACTTCTCGGCCATCCTCTACAAGCCCGAGGTGGGTCCCGACGTCCCCATCCGCTGCGTGCGCGAGCAGGACCACGGGCTGGAGAAGGCGCTCGATAACCAGCTCATCGAACTGGCGAAGCCGGCCCTTGAGCGCGGGGAGAAGGTCCGCATCGAGCTTCCCATCCGGAACATCAACCGTGCCGTCGGCACGATGCTCGGAAGCGAGCTCACCCGACGGTACGGGTTCAACGGGCTGCCGGACGACACGATCGAGTTGCGGTTCAAGGGCTCGGCGGGCCAGAGCCTCGGCGCCTTCCTGCCCGCGGGGATCACCATCTACCTGGAAGGGGATGCCAACGACTACATCGGGAAAGGGCTCTCCGGCGGAAAGATCATCGTCCGCCCGCCGCGGGAGGCGACCTACGTTGCTGAAGAGAACATCATCATCGGAAACGTCGCCTTCTACGGAGCAACCAGCGGTGTCGCCTTCATCCGCGGGCTCGCCGGCGAGCGGTTCTGCGTCCGGAACAGCGGCGTCGTCGCCGTGGTGGAGGGCGTGGGCGACCACGGCTGCGAGTACATGACTGGCGGCCGGGTGGTGGTGATTGGGCCCACGGGTCGGAACTTCGCCGCTGGGATGAGCGGCGGCATCGCCTATGTGTGGGACCCCGACGGCACGTTCCCGCAGCGCTGCAACATGGAGATGGTCGAGCTGGAGCCGCTCGACGACGAGGAGGACATCGAACTGGTGCATGGCCTCCTGCTGCGCCACCGCGAATATACGGAGAGCGCCGTCGCCGACCGGCTGCTGGCCCGCTGGCCGGAGGTGACCCGGGAGTTCGTGAAGGTGATGCCGCTCGATTACAAGCGGGTGCTGCAGCAGCAGCGGCGCGCCGCTGCCGGGGCTGCGCAGCAGCCTGCCTTGGGAGCTGCTCATGGGTAAGCCGACGGGATTCCTCGAGTACCGCCGTCAAGGCCCTTTGCGCCGTCCGGTCGAGGAGCGCATCCACGACTGGCTGGAGATCTACGAAGAGTTCCCGGTGGAGACGCTCCGGAAGCAAGCGGCGCGCTGCATGGACTGCGGGATACCCTTCTGTCACCAGGGCTGCCCCCTGGGGAACCTCATCCCCGATTGGAACGACCTCATCTACCGCGGCCGCTGGCGCGAGGCGATCGAGCGCCTCCACGCGACGAACAACTTCCCCGAATTCACCGGGCGGCTTTGCCCGGCCCCCTGCGAGGCGGCTTGCGTCCTCGGGATCAACGACGACCCCGTGACCATCAAGCTCATCGAGCAGTCCATCGTCGACTACGCCTGGGAGCAGGGCTGGATCGTGCCCCAGCCTCCCAAGGTGCGGACGGGGAAGAAAGTCGCCGTCGTCGGCTCCGGCCCTGCCGGGCTCGCCTGCGCCCAGCAGCTCGCCCGCGCCGGGCATTCGGTCACCGTGTTCGAACGGGCCGACCGCATCGGCGGCTTGCTTCGGTACGGGATTCCGGACTTCAAGATGCGGAAGTACCTCATCGACCGTCGCATCGCCCAGATGGAGGCGGAAGGGGTCGAGTTCCGCCCCGGCGTGAACGTGGGGGTCGATATCGACGCCCGCGAGCTTCGCGCCCAATTCGATGCGATCTGCCTCGCGGCGGGCGCCACCCAGCCTCGTGACCTGCAGGTCCCCGGCCGGGAACTGAGGGGCGTCTACTTCGCGATGGAGTACCTGACGCTCCAGAATCGCCGCATCGCCGGCGACGAGATCCCCGACGAGCAGTTCATCAGCGCCAAGGGGAAGAAGGTGATCATCCTGGGCGGTGGCGATACGGGCGCCGACTGCCTGGGCACCGCCCATCGCCAGGGGGCGCGCGAGGTACGTCAGTACGAACTCCTCCCTCGGCCGCCCGACACCAGGCCCCCGGAGACCCCGTGGCCGATGTGGCCGAACATCTTCCGCGTCTCGTCGGCGCACGAGGAAGGGGGCATTCGCGACTACAGCATCCTCACGAAGCGCCTCTCCGGCGAGAACGGCGTCCTGAAGAAGCTGCACGCCGTCCGCGTCGAGTTCGTGAACGAGAACGGCCGCCAGGTGATGCGCGAGATTCCCGGTACCGAGTTCGAGGAGGACGTGGACCTCCTCCTCCTCGCCATGGGCTTCGTGGGGCCCGAGCGCGGCGCGCTCATCGAACAGCTGGGGGTCGAGCTCACCGAGCGCGGCACGGTGAAGGCGGACGAGAACAAGATGACCTCGGTCGAAGGCGTGTTCGTCGCCGGCGACATGACCCGAGGCGCCTCGCTCATCGTCTGGGCGATCGCCGAGGGGCGAGCCGCGGCGCGCAACATCGACCGGTACCTCATGGGGGAGACCGTTCTCCCCTGAGATTAGCTCGAGCGCTCGACCAGAAACTCGCCGATGGCGCTCAGCTCCTCACGCCAATGGGGTGCGAGCGCCAACGCGTCGAGGAGTTCGCGGGCGCGCGCCTCGTGGCGACGGGCGAGCTCGCGGCAGCGGCCGTCGGCACCGGCTCGTTCCAGCGCCGCCACTACGGCTGCGATGTCATCGGCGGTCAATTCGCGCTTCGAATAGGCTTCCCGGACGGCCGGCCCTGCGGACGGATGGCCGAGCGCGATCACGACGGGGAGGGTTTTCTTCCGTCGAGCGATGTCGCTCGTGTTCGACTTGCCGGTTTGCTCTGGGTCTCCCCACACGCCGAGGTAGTCGTCGTGCGCCTGGAAGGCGAGGCCGATCTCCTCGCCCCAGCGTCGTAGGCCTCCGGCGAGGGAAGCGTGGGCCCCGGCCAGGAGCGCGCCGACTTCGAGCGAGGCGCCGAGCAGCGCGCCGGTCTTGCCCCGAACCATCTCCAGGTATTCGTCCACGGAGATCTCGGCGCGCGACTCGAAGGAGATGTCGAGCCACTGTCCGCGGATCATCTCCATCACCGCTCGGTCGAGGGCGTCGAGGGCCGCAGTCCTGCGGTCGCTCGGCACCGGCGCTCGGGCCAGGGTCCGCACGGCGAGTGCGAAGAGGAAGTCGCCGGCGTTGATGGCCTGAGCCTCCCCGAAAAGCGCCCAGACCGTGGGGCGGTGATGGCGCTCGGCGTCGCGGTCCTGAACATCGTCGTGAACGAGGGAGAAGTTGTGCACGAGCTCGACGGCCGCCGCGCCGGCGAGGGCGTCATCGGCCGTACCGCCGACCGCTTCGGCCGCGAGGAGGCAGAGCGCTGGCCGGATCCGCTTCCCTCCGGCGCTCGAAGGGCGTCCGCTCTCGTCCTCCCAGCCGAGGACGTACCTCGCCGTTCGGACGAGGGGGTCGTTCCCGGCTCCCACAGCCGCCCGGAGCGCGTCCTCGACAGCGGGGCGGTAGCGCACGAGGGCGGACGGAACGGAAGGGTTTGGCATGGTTCAACGGATCGCCATCGGAGGGAGCTGCCGCTCCTCGTCGCGGAGAGCCCCGAGGGCTTCGCGCACGCGGAAGGCGATGCCTTCGGCGTCGAGGAAGTAGAGCTTGCGGAACGTCTTCTGTGGGCCGTGGTCCACGATGGCGTCGGGCATCGTCAGGCTCAACAGGAACTTCTCCGCCATCCGTCGGTCGGCAAGCAGCTCCAGGACGCCCGACCCGAAGCCGCCCGCGCGGACGTTCTCCTCGGCCGTGACGACTCCCCGCGTGCGGCTCGCGAGCTCGAGGATGAGCTCCTCGTCGAGAGGCTTGGCGAAGCGGGCGTTCACCACCGCCGCGTCGATCTCGAACTCCTCGAGGATTTGAGCCGCCCGGAGGCATTCCGAGACGGGCGCTCCGAAGCCGATGAGCACGACGTCGCTGCCGTCGCGCAGGAGCTCTGCCTTCCCGATTTCGAGCCGACGCATGGGGCGGTCCGTCGGTGCGCCGGGGCCAGTGCCGCGCGGGTATCGCACGGCGAACGGCCCGTCTTCGTAGAGCACCGCCGTGTAGAGGAGATCGCGAAGCTCGGCCTCGTCCTTCGGTGCCGAGACGACCATCCCGGGAAGACAGCGCAGGTACGACGTGTCGATGAACCCCTGGTGCGTCTTGCCGTCGTCGCCGACGAACCCGGCGCGGTCCATCGCGAAGATGACCGGCAGCCCCTGCACGACGACGTCGTGGACGACCTGGTCGAAGCCGCGCTGCAGGAAGGTGGAGTAGATGGCGGCAATGGGGCGCAGCCCTTGGGTGGCGAGGCCTGCAGCGAAGGTCACGGCATGCTGCTCGCAGATGCCGACATCGAACACGCGCCGCGGGAAGCGCTTCTGGACGGGCGCCAGGCCGGTACCTTCGAGCATCGCTGCCGTGATGGCCACGACGCGCTCGTCCTGCTCCATCAACTCCGCGACCGCTTCACCGAAGACCTGGCTGTACGTCGGCGGAGGGGGTGCGCCCGACGCCGTCTGCTTCAGCCAGTACGTCCCGCTGTGGCTCTTCACCGGGTCGGCCGCTGCTTCCGGAATCCCGTGCCCCTTCTCGGTGAGCACGTGGAGGAGCACCGGCTTCCCTTTCACCTGTTTGATTGCCCGGAGGGTCGCTTCCAGTTCCCGGATGTCGTGCCCGTCGACGGGGCCGTAGTACTCGAAGCCGAACTGCTCCCAGAAGCTGGCCGGGACGAGCAGGTCGCGCACGCTGGCCTTCACCCGCTTCGCCCGCTCCCACATCGTCTTGCCGAGGGGCAGGTGCTCGACGAGGTTGCCGATCTCCTGCTTCGCGCGGCGGTAGTGGGGGTCGATCCGCAGCTTGTTGATGTTCCGGCTGAGCGCCCCCACGTTGGGCGAAATGGACATTGCGTTGTCGTTGAGGATGACGAGGATGTCGAGGCCCAGGTCACCGGCGTGGTTGAGAGCCTCGAACGACATCCCCGCGGTCATCGCCCCGTCGCCCACCACCGCCACCACGTGGAAATCCTCGCCTTTCAGGTCCCGGGCCGTTGCGATGCCGACCGCAGCGGAGATCGCGGTACCCGCGTGCCCAGCACCGAAGATGTCGTGCTCGCTCTCCCGCCGGTCGGCGAACCCGGAGAGCCCACCGTACTGCCGGATGGTGTACATCCGGTCCTTTCGGCCTGTCAGCATCTTGTGGACGTACACCTGGTGGCTGACGTCCCAGATGATCTTGTCGCGAGGGGAGTCGTACAGCCGGTGCAGGGCGAGGGTGAGCTCGACGACGCCGAGGTTGGACGCGAGATGCCCTCCGCCCCCGATGCTCTTCACGATCTCCACGAGCTCTTCGCGGATCTCGCGAGCGAGCTGCTCCAGCTCCTCGTAGGTGAGGGCGCGGAGGTCGGCGGGCGAATTGACGCGGTCGAGGATACGGGCCACCTCGGTACCTCCTCTCGGGAGAGCTCACGCTCCAGTTGACCAGAGCGCACCGCTACCGGGCGTACGGCAGCTTACGCAGCCCGCCCGGGGGCAACGTACGGCGGCCTAGAAGTACCGGTCAAGATTCCCCAAGGAGCAACCTTGCCTTATCGCGGGTACCGCAGGGGCGATGCTTCGCTCCAAGGGAGCGCCTCCTCGACCACGTCGAGGCGGACCTTCTTCCACGTGACGCGAATCGTCCCGGAACCTTCCTCCGGTTCGACGAGCAGCTCCAGCATCGCCTCGTCCAGCTCCTCGGCGGGCCGCGCCAGCGCCTGGAGGAACGCCTCCGCGGCTTCGTGTGTCTCCAACATGCGGGGTTGCCAGCGCCCGAAGACGCGCTCGTTCTGCGCGTACTCCTCCGTCATGCCGGTGCGTACGAAGGGATACAGGACCGAGAACGCCTTCACGAGCCCGGCGTTGCGCCCCAAGTTGACGTGGAGCACGCGGGGCAAGGCGAGCACCGCCCAGTTCGCCACGACATAACCGGGGACGCTGACGCCGGGGTCGATCGCCTGGCGCGACGAGATGTACACGATCTGGAGCGGCTCGTTGGCGTACACGGCCTCGCCCGCCCAGAGGTGGGTGAGGAAGAGGAACCCGTCGATCTTCGTGTCCAGCACGTCGCGCGTCTCGGCCAGGTTGTCGACGAAAGCCTGGCGAACCCGCGCCCGGCGCATCGCCATGCTCTCGCCTTCGATGGGCCGCGGGGGACGCCCGAAGCTGTAGCCCTGCTCCGTGAGCCCGGAGTTGCAGATGAGCAGGTTGGGTGGCTGCCCGCCCATGCGCTCGATCACGTAGCTACGGATCGACCACAGGTCGCTCGTGTTCGTGACATCAGCCTGGACTGGGAAGGCGTTCACGCCTTGGTTGCGAAGGAACTCGACCAAGTCGAGCCCGTCCTGGTAGCTGCGGAAGAAGTGAACGGCGACCGACGCCGCGCCGTTGAGACCGGCAGCGAGGGCGAACGCCTGGCCCATGCCGCCATCCTTGCCGGCGCCGCTGATGAACACGCGCTTCCCTTCGACGCCGGCGCGCAGCTCCGGGCCGAAGCGAAACTTCTCGGGGTCGACGGTAAACGCCATGCAGTGCCACTCCCGCGGTTGATGGTGATGCGCAGTCTACCGCGCGGGACGTATTCAGGCTACGAAGGGCTGGACAGGAAGGTATTCGAGTGACCTATGCTTCATTCGCTGCCGGCAATCGGATTTCGAAGGTGGCGCCGTGACCCGGCTGGGAGTGGAGGCGGACTTCGCCGCCCATCGCCCGAACCAGCTCCGCCACGATCGCGAGCCCGAGCCCGCTGCCCCCTTCCCTCCGGCTCCTGCCCCGGTCGACGCGGTAGAAGCGGTCGAAGACGCGGGGCTGCGCCTCCTTGGGGATGCCCGGGCCGAAGTCCTGTACCCAGAGCACCGCCTCGATGCCCTCGCGGCGGGCCCCGATGACCACCCGGCCACCGTCGGCGCCGTACTTGATGGCGTTGTCGACGAGGTTCATCAGCGACCGGTGCAAGTGATTCGGATGAGCCAGGGCGGCCAGGCCAGGCGGTACGTCCGCCTCCAGTGCGACGCCCCGGCGCCGGGCGAGCGGCTCCATCTCCCGCAGCACGACCTCAGCCAGGCGGCAGAGCGCCACCGGCTCGCACTCGAGCTCCGCACCCTCGTGCGCCGTCAGCAGCAGGAGGTCCTCGCTGAGCCGGGTGAGCCGTTCCGTTTGCGCCTTCACCGTCTCCAACAGCTCACGGTACTCCTCGGGAGTAAGCTCGGCCTCCATCTCGGCCACTTCGATGGACGCCCGGATTGCGGCCAGGGGGGTCCTGAGTTCGTGCGAAGCGTCTTGGACGAAGCGCCGCTGACGCTCGAAGGCGTCCTCGAGCCGGGCGATCATCGAGTCGAACGTATCGGCGAGCCGCTTCAGCTCATCCTCCGGCCCCTGATAGCCGATGCGCCTGGCCAGGTTCGTCGCGCTGATTTCCGAAGCGACTTGGGTGATATCGCGGATCGGCCGCAGCATCACGCCGGAGATGATGTACCCTCCGACGCCGGACGCGAGCGCCAAGGCGAGAACAGCCCCGAGGGACCACGTCTGCAACCGATCGAGGTTCTGGGAGCGGATCTGCGCCTCTGCCTCCTGCACGATGACGCCCGGGGAGACGACCGGCACGAATCCGTTCACCGAGCTTTCCGGTGCCGCCTGAACGGGCTGCCATTCGATATCGGGCACGTGGAGGGTGTCGAAGAGGACGACCTGCGGTCGGTCGAGCCGCACCGCCACGTTCAGCGCCACGACGAAGGCCACGCCGAAGACGAGGAGGAGGCTCGAGTACCAGATGGTGAGCCGGAAGCGGATGGTCTGTGTGAATGCTGGCAGCCGCACCTCAGAGCACGTAGCCCTTCCCGCGGATGGTCTCGATGAGCGGTTCGTCGAACCCCTCGTTGATCTTCCGGCGGAGGTTGTTCATGTGCACCTTCACGGTTTGCGTGAACGGGTTCGTGTTTTCGTCCCAGAGGTGCTCCAAGAGCTCCTCCTGAGGGACCGCCCTCCCGGCGTTCCGCGCCAGGTAGTACAGCAGCGCGAACTCCTTCGGGGTGAGGTGGATCTCGACCCCGTTCCGGCGGACCTTATTCGTGTTCGGGTCGAGCTCGAGCCCCTTCGTCCGCAGCACCGGCTCGCGGAGCGTGGTCTCGCGGCGGGTAAGGGCGCGGATGCGGGCGGCGAGTTCGCTGAAGGCGAAGGGCTTCACCAGATAGTCGTCGGCGCCCGAATCGAGGCCCTCGACCCGCTCCCGAATGGCGCTGCGAGCAGTGAGCATGATGATGCCCCCGGTGTAGCCGGCGGCGCGAAGCCGGCGGCACACCTCGACGCCGTCGATTCGGGGGAGGTTGAGGTCGAGGCAGATGACGTCGTACCGCGTGACCGCGGCTTTCTCCAGCGCCTCAGCGCCGTCGTAGGCTGTGTCGACGGCATACCCAAGTTTGGTGAGCCCCCGCTCCAGCGCGGCGGTAATCGGCTCTTCGTCTTCGACGACCAGGATCCGCATCGCCTCGCAGCTCCGCGACGGTTCTCCTTCCACCGTACCGCGGTGCCGCCGAACGGAAGGTAAAGACGGCTCAGGCGCGAGCGGAGAGAAGCGGCGGCTCCACCTCCACCGGCTTCGCCTTCACGTACTTCAGCACCATCTCCTTCGTCTCGGCAGCGCGGAGCTGGCGGATAAGGAAGACGAACTTCTCCTCGAGGGCGCGTCGCAGCTCGCTGCGGACCTCCTCGGGGAGGTCCCACACCTGGCGCTTGAAGGGGCCCCAGGTCTTCTTCCGCGTCTTGTAGAAGAACTGGATGTCGGTCTCCCCCTCCTTGCGCTCGTCGGCGAACTCGCGCTCGCAGTAGCGGCGCATCTCCTCGAGGAGGCTCGCCGGGAAGAGCGGATGCTCCATGATGAGGTTCTGGAAGCCCGTGGCGAGGTGGATCTCGGCCGTCTCCACCTCGGGGAACCGGTGGAAGAGCTCGTCGGGGAGCGTGCTCGCCCCGTGCTGCACTGCCCCCGCCATCCCGTACCGCTCCCGGGCGACGCGGGACAGCTCGCGGAGGGTGTCGAAGTCGATGGCCACCTGGGCGATCGTGCCGTCGGGCAGGGGGATGCCCCCGTGCGTGGTACCCGTCTGGACGCTCACCTTCGAGAGCCCAGGAAAGTCCGGTCCCACCAGTTCACGGAAGCCGTCGGCGTAGGCGACAAGCTCTTCGACGGTGGAGTTGTGCTTGCCGACCTCACCGATTTCGCCCCCGATCGAGATCGTGACCCCTTCCGGTTCGAGGGAGCGGACGAGCTTCGCGAGGTGAGCGGTGAGCTTGCAGTTCGGCGCCTGCTGGTCCTCGACGCGCTCGTAGCTCAAGTCGACCAACGTCGACGCGTCGATGTCGATGCAATAGAACTGGGCGCGAATGGCCTTCCGGATGAGCTCTTCCAGTGCCTTCGTCTCGCCCTCCGGGTCGGATGCGAACTTCTTGGCGTTCGCCTGGAAGTGGTCCCCCTGGATGAAGACTGGACCTGTGTAGCCTTCCTTGATGGCGGCGGCGAGCACGACGGCTGCGATCTCCGCTGGCTCCTGGTGGGTGTATCCCATCTCGGAGCGGGCCAACTCGAAAACGGTGGCGTAGCCGTTCGTGGCCTTGATGGCGCGGAAGAGGGCCCGGGCCATGTCGTATGCCATGCCGCGGATGTTCACGGCTGGGACCGTGAAACCGGCGACTTCGCCGCGCCCCCGGGCCATGTACAGCTCGTGGATGCTGGCGGAGACCGCGCCGAGCTCCGGAGCGGCGGCATGGATGGCGTAGCGCGCCAGCTCCTTCTCCTCGTCGGAGCCGAACACGGCGAGGCGAACGATGTCGTCGATGTTGGCCTTCACGGCCGCGGCGTCGCGGAGCCGCGGGCGGCTTCCAGAAAGGTCGAGGCAAGCAGCAAGCGTCCCGTTCATGCCGGCAATTGTACCACCGGGCTCCCCTCGTCCGGATGGCCTTCCACGGCGCTAGATGGCATGGGGCGAGCTTCGCGCCTGGCGGAGCCCTTGCTCCGGCCCCCCGGGGTTCCTGGAGTGGTCGCCCGCGGCGAGGGCAGGATATTCAGGCCGCGCGGAACGCTTGCTCCGGCCGCCGGCTCGTGCGGCGCTCGAGCATGTAGCCGAAGCCGCGCACGTTGACGATGTAGCTCGGCTCGGCGGGGTCGAGCTCGATCTTCCGGCGGATGCGGCGGATGTACACCTTCACGATCTCCTGCGCCTCGCGCTCGGAGTAGGAGTAGTCCTGCACGGCGCGGAGGATCTCCACCGGGCTGACGACCTTGCCGGCGTTCTTCGCCAGGTAGGCGAGGATCTTGAACTCCGTCGGCGTGAGCGGGATCCGCTCATCGTTTCGGATAGCCTGGCACCGGTCGAAGTCGAGGATGAGGTCCCGCACGGCGATGGTCTTCGGCTCCTCGTCTTCGGAGGGCTGCGCCGTCCGCCGTCGCCGGGCGATCGCGGCCACCTGGGCGGCGAAGACGTCCCCGCCGTCGGTGTCCCGGAGGCAGAGGTCAGCGCCGGCCTCCAACGCCGAGGCCAGCCCGGCAGCGTGCGGACCGGGCGCGATCACCATCAGCACCGCGTGGGGCGCGACCCGGGCGACGTTCTCGACGATGCGGAGGTCGCTCTCCTGCCGAGGGTCGATGGCGAGCACGACCAGGTCGGGGCGGAACTGCGCCACCAGACGTTCGGTATCGCGGTCGTGCGGGCGCTCAGTGGTCGTGAAGCCGCAGCGGGCGAGCGCGGGAAGCACGTCGGCCGAACTGTACTCCCGGGTATGGGTCACGAAGGCCACCGAGGGGCGAAATGTTTCCGTTCCGCGATTCGACATGGTCACTCTCTCCCGTCTCCCGCAATCCCCGAGGGTTCCCCCGTCGTGCCGCTGCTGCGGCGGGGTGTCGAAGCCGCTCCCGCGGATGTCGTGTCATTCCAATGTTCGGCCGTCGGAGCCGGAACCATTAGGGGAGCCGGTGAAGCCGTCAGGCGGCGGAACGGGTGAGGGCTCGCCGCAGGCGCTTCACCGCTTGGGCGTGGAGCTGGCTGACCCGCGTCTCCGAGACGTTGAGGACGGCGGCGATGTCCCGCATGGTGAGGCGCTCCACGTAGTAGAGCGAAATCACGAGACGCTCGCGTTCGGGCAGCGCCTTCACGGCCTCGACCAGCTCTTCGTACAGCTCCTTCTCCTCGAAGCTCTTCGTGAAGTCGAGGTCCTCCTCGGCCGTCGGCATCTCCGCGGCCGGGAAGGAATCGCCGTCTTCGTCCTTCGAGAGCATCCGGTCGAGCGAGACGGTCACCCATTTCGTGTTGATTGCGGCTTCACGGTATTCGGCCAGCGTCAACCCCATGTGGTCGGCGGCCTCGGCCTCGGTGGGGTCACGGCCGAGGATGGCCTGCAGCTCGCTCTGGGCACGCTGTACGTCGCGCGCCTTCTGCCGCATCGTCCGGCTCAGGCGGTCCATGCGGCGGAAAGCGTCGATCATCGCACCACGGATGCGCCGCACGGCGTAGGCGTGGAAGTTGGTGCCCTTCGTGGGGTCGTACCGTCGAACGGCCTCGACCAGCCCACAGGTGCCGTATCCCACCGCGTCCTCGTATTCGAGCACGCCCGGGATCTCGAGCGGCAGCGTACGGGCGATCTTGCGCACAAGCGGGGCGTACTGGAGGACGAGACGCTGTTGCTCCTCCAAGGGCAGTCGATGTCCGCTCTCGGCTTGGTCCGTCTCGCCTTCTCGCTCGTGGCCTCCCGGCTCCTCGTAGGTCCACTCCATCGTTGGTCTCCTGTCCTTCCCGTCGTGCCGCCCGAGCCGGCGGGATGCCCTGCCACGATGGTCGGGCGACTGGCCCCATGCTTCAGATGTCATGGGTGACAGAACAACGGAAGGGCCGTGTCGGTTTCGTGGTGCTTCGGTAACGCGGTTTCGACATAAGTGCGCAGCGCCAGGTTTCGAACCGAAACGCGGCATCTGCTAGGCTGCGCGGTGGCGTTCGGAGGTTACAGGATGCTTCGGCTGTACTCGTCCCTTGGCCGCGCGGTGCTTCCGTTCCGCACCGTCGCCCCCGGGGAGGTGCGGATGTACGTGTGCGGCGTGACCCCCTATGACGTGACCCACCTGGGACACGCCTTCTCCTACGTCCAGTTCGATGCTCTGCGACGGTACCTCACGGCCCTCGGCTATCGCGTCCGGTACGTGCAGAACGTGACGGACATCGACGACGACATGATCGCGGTCTCGCGCCGTGAAGGGCGGCCCATCGCCGCCATCCGCGACGAGAACGACCGCCTCTTCCGCGCGGACCTCGACGCGCTGAACGTGCTCCGACCCACCGCCTACCCGTACGCGACCGACCATATCCCGCAGATCGTCGAGGCCACCGCCAAGCTCATCGAGCGCGGATACGCCTACGAGGTCGAAGGCGACGTGTTCTTCTCGGTGGAGCGGTTTCCGCGGTACGGCGCGCTCAACGGCGCATCGTTGGAAGAGCTCGCCCGCCGCGAGAATCCGGAGGCGAAGAAAGCGTGGAAACGGCGCCACCCGCTCGACTTCCTGCTGTGGCAGCGAACAGAGCCCGGCGAGCCGAGCTGGCCCAGCCCTTGGGGCGCCGGACGCCCGGGTTGGAGCATCGAGTGCACCGTGATGAGCATCGCCCACCTCGGCGAACAGATCGACATCCACGGCGGCGGGCGTGACTTGCTCTTTCCCCATCATGAGAACGAGATCGCCCAGGCCGAGTCGCTCACCGGCCGGAGCCCGTTCTGCACGTTCTGGCTCCACAACGGCATGCTCCGCCTGGAAGGCGTGAAGATGAGCAAGTCGTTGGGGAACCTGGTCCTCGTCCGCGACCTCCTCCAGAAGGTTCCGCCGGCACACCTGCGGCTCTATTTGCTCTCGTTCCACTACCGCTCCGACCCCGACTTCCGAGCCGGGGACCTCGAGCGCCTGGTGGAGCGGTACGAACGGCTCCGCGCGGCCGCTGCCGAGCCGGGGCCGCCGCGTTGGCCCGCTGCGGATGACCTTCCCACTGCTGTCCGGGACACGCTCGACGATGACTTCGACGTCCCGCGGGCGCTGGAGGCGCTCGATGCGCTTGCCGGCCGCGTGCTCTCCGGCGCGGCCGGCTCCACCGAGAGAGCGGCGCTCCGTGCCGGTCTAGCCGTGTTGGGATTCGATTTCGCCGGTGCACCCGGCCCCGCTACGGGCTGGCTGGAACCTGGCCCTGCGGGTCCCAAATGACCCCCGCGTCGAGGAGCCGCCGCAGTTCGGCTTCGGCGAACCCGAACTCCCGCAGCACTTCGAGCGTGTGGGCGCCGAGCTCCGGCGCAGGCCGGCTCAGGCGAGCAGGCGTGGCGCTCAACTGGATGTGCGGCCCGACGACGCGCTGGCGTCCGAAGCGGGGATGCTCCGTCTCGGCCAGGTACCCGTTGGCCCACGATTGCTCGTCCTCGGCCACCTCCGCGTAGCTTCGCACCAGGGCCGACGGGACGTCCTCAGCCTCCAAACGCGCCAGCCAATAGGCCGAATCCTGAGTCTTGAACTGCGCCTCGAGGATGCGCTGGAGCTCCTCGCGATTGAGCCAGCGGCCGAGGCCGCGCGCGAACCGCTCGTCGTCGATAAGCTCCTCGAGATGCAACGCCCGACAGAGGCGCGGCCAGAACTTCTGGTCGGTGCAGACGATCATGACCCAGCGGCCGTCGCGGCATTCGTAGTGGCCGGCGATGGGGGAGGCGCGGAACTCACGCGGTCGCTCCACGCCGAAATGCAGGTAGTGCAGGATCTCCGGCGCTTGGACGGCGAGCATGGTGCCGAGGAGCGAAACTTCGACCTTCTGGCCGATGCCGGTGCGCTCGCGCACGAAGAGGCCGGTCATCACCGCGAGGGCGAGATTCATGCCGCTCACCTGGTCCGCCAGGCCGGGGAAGGGCACCTCGGGCCGCTGACCAGGGCCACCTCCCGCGTGCTGGGAGTACCCGGAATGGGCCTGGGCGATCTGGTCGAACGACGGCAGCCGCGCGAGGGGGCCCTTCGTTCCCCAGCCCGTCGCCTGTCCGTACACGAGGCGCGGATTCCGCTCCCGAAGGGTTTCGTAGCCGAGGCCCCACTCCTCCATCGTCCCCGGCCGGAAGTTCTCCACCACCACATCCACCTGTTCGACCATCCGAAGGACGATCTCCCGCGCTTCAGGGCGCTTCAGGTCGATCACTACGGACCGCTTCCCACGGTCGAGAGCCTCCCAGAAGGCGCTGAAGCCGTCGGGCTCCTTCCAGAGACGTCGGCCGAAGTCGCCGACCCCAGGGGGCTCGACCTTGATGACGTCGGCCCCCAGGTCGGCCAGGATGACCGTGGCGAAGGGGCCTTGCTGGTAGCGGCTGAAGTCGAGGACTCGGATTCCGGCTAGTGGCTCCATCGTGCGACAGTCTACACTGCCGTCCGCCCGAGCGGGCGTTCACCCAACTTCCACCGTCCCTTCCCCTGGGCCCCGACGACGCCACAGTCGAGGCGGCGCCTCCGGGGCGCGGCCTTCGCGCTCGAGTTCGTCGGGGACCGAGCACCGTTCGTACGCATGTTCACTTCGGCCTTGCGTCGCGCCCTTTTGGCGCCAACTCGCGCGATCCTGAGCGTTCACTCGAACGCTACGACGGCTGTTGGCGCGAGCCCTGCCAGTCGATGAGAAGCTACAGAATGGTCGGCAAGCCCAGCCGGTGGCTGCGCGTGTTCATAGCCCTGGTGTTCGCCAGCGGAGCGGTGGCGTTCACGGCTGCCCTCTGGTGGCAGCCGCCGGACGACGCAGCGGGGCTCGCGGTGCTCCTCATCCTGGCGGCGGCAAGCGAACGGTTCGCCTTCCGTCTCTACCGCGACGGCTGGGTGTCGGTCGCGTTCGCCGCGGCCGTCCTGGCGGCGGTCTGGCTCGGTGCAGGCCCGACGGTGCTGGTGGAGACCGCGGCCGTCCTGGCGGGGTACGCCTTCACCGACCGTTCGAAGCGGAAGCTGCTCTTCAATTTCGGCCAGGCGAACGTTGCCGGGCTCGCCGGTGCGCTCGCGGCGTGGCCTCTTCCCCCGCCAACCGAGGGCATCACGGGAGCGGCCGTGCTCGTGCTGGGCGGCCTCGTGGCCGGCGGTGCGATGTTCCTCGCCTCCTCGCTGCTGGTGTCGGTGGCGATGGCGCTGGACAGCGGCCGCCGCGCCGACGCGGTGTTCCTTTCCAACTTCGGGTGGCTCGTCCCGCACTACCTCGCGGTGGCGGCGGCTTCCGGCGGGTTCGCAGCTGTCTACGCGAACCTCGGCGTCCCGGGGCTGCTCGTTCTGGTGTTGCCGCTGGCAGCCAGCCGCTACGCCATGAAGCAGGTCATCGACAAGACGCGAGAGAACGTCCTTCGGCTGGAGCGCGCCAACGACGAGCTCCGGACTGCCTACGTCGAAATTCGCCAGATGTCGGAGCGCCTCGCCGAGGCCTACCGTGGGACCCTCGAATCCCTCGTGGCTGCGCTCGACATGCGGGACCAGGAAACGCGGGGGCACTCGGCACGGGTCGCAGCGCACGCCGTCGAGCTGGCCCGCGAGCTCGGGGTTCGGGACGAGGAAGAGCTCGCGATGATCTACCAGGGGGCGCTCATGCACGACGTCGGCAAGATCGGCGTTCCCGACGCCATCTTGCGCAAGAACGGGCCCCTCACCGAGGAGGAGTGGGAGTTCATGCGGCGACATCCGGCCCTCGGCTACCGAATCCTCGCCCAGGTCCCGTACCTCCGTCCAGCGGCCCGCATCGTCCTCGCCCATCACGAGCGGTGGGACGGCCAAGGATATCCGCGGGGACTGAAGGGCGAGCAGATCCCCCTCGGGGCGCGGATCTTCGCCGTCTGCGATACGTACGACGCCGTGGTTTCCGACCGGCCCTATCGCAAGGGCCAGCCGCCGGAGGCGGCATTACGAGAGATCCTCGCAGGGGCAGGAACCCAATTCGACCCGAAGGTGGTCGAGGCCTTCGAGGCGCTCTATCCGCGCTGGGAGCGGGAAACGGTGGAGGGCGGCCGGCCGATCTACCTGCCCCAGAGCGTCGCCCGGCGGGAGGCGCGCCGGCGAGCGAGCTAGGCTGGAAGCGGCCGCGGCGGACCGGTGCGAGCGGTCAGCCGCGGCCTCGGGTGAGGTGCTCGACCTACCACCGGATGATCTTGGCCATTGGGGTTGGCACCTCCCGTGTGTCTGCCGGGCGGCGAGCCGCTCGGCCGTTCCTTCGTACACGAAGTGGACACACGGTGTCAACTCGGTGGCGAGCCATTCACCGCCGCTCCGAGCGGTGCCTACTGGAACTCGGGGACGTCGGGCCGATGGAGTGCCCGCCCCAGCTCCATCGCTTCGAACACCTTGTGAGCGGCGTCCGCCGCACCCGGGTCGTCCACGTCCTCGCCCATCCAGAGGCGCCACGCTGCTTCCGCAAGCTTGGCCGAGCCGATCCGCGCTTCCAGTTCGGCGAGTTCGGCCGCCGCTGCCGCCAACCGTTCGCTCTGACGGTCGCGCAGGAGGCGCTGGAGCGCCTCCGTGGCGGCGCGCCGCGCCTCCTGGGGAGGGAGCGAGTCGGGAAGGCGGACCCGCGAGAGCCGCTCCGCCCGCTCACGGAGGAGCTCGTCACTCGTCCAATCGCGCCCGTCGCGCCAGGCTGCGAACAGCCCCCGATTGAGTGCGTCGGCGAAGAGCGTTTCGGGAATGTGGCGGGCATGCTCGCGGAGGGTCGGATACCGGAGGAGGACGGCCAGGAAGATGTCCTCACGGGACGGCCGCTCGGGGTCGGCAGAGCCGCGCCGCACGGGCCGGAGAGTGGCCGAGCGCCGGGCTTGCCGCAGCCGTTCCCAAATTGCCGGCTCGGAGACGCCGAAGGTGTGCGCCAGCCGCTGGACGTAGATCCCTCGGTCGACGGGGTTCCGAAGCGCGAGGAGGACCGGCACCGCTCGCTCGATAGCCGCCCGAATCTCGGCGGGGGTCCCGGGGCGCTCCCCGCCAACGAGGCGCTGGAGAACGAACTCCGGAAACGGCTTCGCCTCGGCGATGAGTCTGCGCCACTCCTCCGGAGCCGCGCGCGCGACCTCGTCCGGGTCGCGACCTTGGGGAAGCTGGGCGACGAAGAGCTCGATGTCGGCAGCGGCAGCCAGCGACTCGGCCCCGCGGGTGGCCTGGACCGCCCCGAGCACATCGCCGGCCCGCTCTGCAGCGGCGAAGCCTGCGGCGTCGGGGTCGAGCGCCAGGACGATGCGCTTCGCCCACCGCCGTAGGACCTTCGCGTGCTCCGCAGTGAGCGACGTTCCCATGGTGGCAACGACGTTGCGGAATCCCTCCTGCCATGGGCCGATGACGTCGAAGTACCCCTCGACGACGATCGCGGCGCCCGATTCGCGGATCGCGGCAGCAGCTTCGTGGAGGCCGAACAGCAAGCGGCCCTTATCGAAGAGCTCCGTCTGGGGGGAGTTGAGGTACTTCGGTTCTTCTCCCCGAAGGCTGCGACCGGCCAGGCCGACGAAGACTCCCCGCTCATCCGCGATGGGGATGATGATGCGTCCGCGGAAACGGTCGTACGGCGCCCCGTGCTCGGGAGTCACGGCCAGGCCCGTGGCCAGGAGGTCCTCGTCGGAGTAGCCGCGGGCGGCGAGATGGTCGCGGAGGACACGCCAGTCGTCGGGCGCCCACCCGAGGTGCCAGGCTGCGACCGTCTCCGGTTCCAGGCCGCGTCGTTCGAGGTAGGCTCGCGCCTCTTCGCCATCGGGGGAGCGTAGCTGGGATTCGTAGAAGGCGACCGCAGCGCTCACCACGCGGGCGAGGTGTTCGCGGCGGGAGCGCCGTTCCGGGGATTCCTCCGCCAGGGAAACGCCCGCCTCGCGGGCGAGCTCCGCCAGCGCCTCGCGGAAGCTGCAGTTGTCCCGCTTCATGACGAAGGAGAAGAGGTCGCCTCCTTCGCTGCAGGCGCCGAAGCAGCGCCAGGTGCCCCGGTCGGGGAAGACGTAGAACGAGGGCGTCTTCTCCGTGTGGAACGGGCACAAGCCGCGGAAGTTCCGCCCCGCTTTCTGGAGCCGGACGGTTCGCCCGATGTACGCCACGGGGTCGATGCGGCGCTTGATCTCGTCCACAGCGCTCATGCCGGCCCCATGGTACGTTGGCCGAGCGCCGAACCCCGATACTGCCGTGACAGTCTGAACTAAGGCGCGGGGATTACGTCGTGGGCATCACGGCAGCGTGATGGTGGTGCTTGCCACGACCGTACCGGAGATGACCACCTCCACGGTCGCGCTGCCGGAGGCCGCGGGGCGGGCGACCGTGAACTCCGCTTCCTGGCCCGAGGCGAGGGCGATGTTCCGTGTCGCCTGTTGCGATTCGCTCCCGGCCGTGACGCGAACGGTCACGGAAGTAGCGGACAACGGGCCGCCGTCGTTGCGAATTCGGACGCGGACCTGATTCCCCTCGACAGCCGCGCTCGCGATGGAGAGGCTGGGCGCCGGAGTCGGCGGGGCCAGCGTGAAGGTCGCGCTGTTATTGTCCTCGGAGAGCTCCGCCACGGCGTTGCTGGGGTCGAGCGTCACGCGTACGGTGGCGGACCCGGTGATTGCGGCGCCGAGGTCGAAGGTCACCGTCGTGTTTCCGTTCTCGGGGATAGCCACCTGGAAGACGCGCGTGCGGCTCCCGTTCGGCAGTCCCGAGAGCTCGATCTCCAAGGGGCCCTCGTAGGCCACCGGGGAGAGGTTGGCGATGGTGACCGCGAGAACCGTGCCGCCGTTCCCAAGGGACGCGTTCACCGGAGTAAGGTCGGGCCGGTCACGCCCGGGCGTGGGCGAAGGCGACGGCGACGGCGAGGCCTCCGGAGTCGGAGTCTGCGTCGGCACGGGCGTGGGGGTAGGATCGCGCCGCGGGAGGAACTCGATCGAGTCGAGTAGGCGGATGGCGCTGCGCCGTACCCAGCCGCCGCCTTCGAGGAGCAGCCAGGCGTTGTCGGTGGTGCGCGCCGTGACCCGCACGCGGGCCCCTGCCTCGAGGGTGCGGAGAGATGGGTAGGAATCCCCCGGACCTGTCCGGACGGTGGTGGCCGCGATGACTTCGCCCTCGATCGTCACGGGACGGTCGCCCACGGTCTCGACCCCGACCACGCGGATACGGTCGGATTCCTTCACCGCGCCCGATTGGAGGACCGCCCGTACCTGGAGCTCGTACACACCGGGCGTTTCCAGTCGGAAGCGCAGGAGGACGGAGTAGATGCCGTTCTGGGGCGGGCCTGGTTCGCGGCTGTCCACAAGCCGGCCGTTCAAGTACAGCTCGAAGCGCGCGATCGGCGCGTCGGCCGCGGCGCGTACGGCGACCTCGGCATCGGTGCCGACGGTGATCCGGTCTTCGTTCAGGGGTCGGTCGATGACGAGGGCCGCCGTCGGCTCGGCAGTCCCGTCGGACCGGATGCTATCCAGCACGAGGTACGCAAGGACGGCCGCGAAGCCGAGCACGAGAGCGAGGAAGACGTACAGGAGCGGCTGGCGCGCCTCGCTCGGCTCCGACTCGGGGTACCCGTACTCCCATTCGGCCTCGTACGGCTCGTCTTCGTACCCGGGTTCCTCGACCCACGCCGACGGCTCGGGCTCGTCCTGGCCGATGACGGGCTCGCCGGTGCCGTACCCGCCGATGACTGGCGGATACTCCTCGCCGATCACCGGCTCGCGGGGCGGCTCACGTCGAAAACGATCACTCATTGTCACACAGGGGCGGGGGCCCTTGGCCGATTATCCGGAGCCGCTCACCGTAGTGGCAACCGAGACGCTCGTAGCCGCCCACCCGGCTTTACGCGATGCCGGGCCAGTCGAGCGCTTCTGGGCACCCGAGCTCCCGAGCGAGCCGGATGGCGAACCGGTCGGTCATGCCGCTGATGTAGTCGGCCGCGCGCCGTTCGACAGGGTCCTCCGGGAGGGAGAATCCGGGCGATATCTCCTCCGGGTGCTCGACGAAGTAGCGGAAGAGGAAACGGACGATCGCCTTCCCCCGCTCGGCTTCGCGTCTCGTGGCGTCGTAGAAGTACACACGCTCGAACATGAAGTCGCGGAGGTCGTTCGCGAGGGCGTGGACGCGGGGCGAAAAGGTGATGACGGGAGTCACGTTCGTTCCCCGCTCACCGGTTGCGTCCCAGCTCGCCTCGACGATGTCCCGGATCATCGTGTCGAGCCGCTCCCGGGTGTTGGCGCCCAGCTTCCAGGCCGCATCGGGCAGGTCCGCTTCGGTGATGACCCCGGCGCGGAGCGCGTCGTCGATGTCGTGATTCAGGTACGCGATCGCGTCCGCTATCTTCACCACCTGGCCCTCGAGGGTGGCGGGGACGCCCCAACCTTCGGCCAGGATGTCCTCGCGCGCCTTGCTCGATTTCTCGATTGCGTCGAGGACTTCGAACGTCAGATTGAGTCCCTGGCCGCCGTTCTCCAGCCGGTCGAGCACGCGCACCGATTGGTAGTTGTGGCGGAACCCCTCCGGCAGCAGCTCCGCCAGCGCCTCTTCTCCTGCGTGGCCGAAAGGCCCGTGGCCGATGTCGTGCCCCAGAGCCGCCGCTTCGGCGAGGTCCTCGTTCAGGTTGAGCGCCCGCGCGATCGTCCTCGCGACCTGCGCGACGAGCAGGGTATGCGTCATCCGGGTCACGAAGTGGTCCTGTTGGGGCGCGATGAACACCTGTGTCTTGTGCTTCAGGCGGCGAAATGCCTTCGTGTGGAGGATCCGGTCGCGGTCCCGCTGGTACTCGGTCCGGAGCGGCGAGGGCTCCTCCTGCCGTTTCCGGCCGCGGCTCGTCGCGGAACGCGCCGCGAACGGGCTGAGCGCCGCCTCGCGATCTTCGAGGCGGGCGCGGACCTTCCAGAGGTCGACTCCTTCAGCCATCGCCGCTCGGCAGCGCCGAGCTCCCTTACCGCGCTGGGGAGAGCCCGAGGCGGGCTTCCACGTCGGCGATGAGCTGGCGCGTCTGGTCGATCATGTCGGGGCTCACGCTGACGCTCGTCGCCCCCCACATGACGAGCCGCTCCGTCACCTCGGGGTAGACGCTTGGCGCCTGCCCGCAGATCGAGACGGTGAGGCCACGGCTACGGGCTGTCGTGATGGCCATCTTCATGGCCGTCATCACCGCCTCGTCACGCTCGTCGAAGGTGTCGGCCAGAAGCTCGCTGTCGCGGTCGATTCCCAAGACGAGCTGCGTGAGGTCGTTGGAGCCGATGGAGATGCCGTCAATCCCCTCGTCGATGAACTTGTCGAGGATCAGCACGTTCGAAGGTACCTCGACCATCATCCACAGCTTGAAGGAGTCGTCGTGCACGAGGCCGAACTGCGCCATCAGCTGCTTCACTTGCCGCAGCTCGGCCGGCGTACGCACGAAGGGCACCATCACGTACAGGTTCTTCCACTGACGGCGAACTTCCTTGATGGCCTCCACCTCCAGCCGGAAGACGTCGGGCTCACGGATGTACCGGCTGGCACCCCGGAAGCCGATCATGGGGTTCTCTTCCTGGATTTCGTACTTCTCGCCGCCCCGGAGGTTCGCGTATTCGTTCGTCTTGAAGTCGGTGAGCCGGTACACCACCGGACGCGGGTCGAACGCCTTGCAGAAGGCGGCGATCCCCTCGGCCAACTGGCGGGTGTACTCTTCCGGCCTGCCCTCCTCGATGAATTGACGGGGATGCGTCCCGATCTGTGCGACGATGAACTCGGCCCGCAGCAACCCCACGCCGTCGACGTTCCGCTTCGCCACCACGTCAGCGAGCTCGGGCTCGGCCAGGTTGACGAAGAGCTTCGTGTGCGTCTTGAGAGCGGCTGCGGCGGCGTACCTGCTGCGTTGGCGCTCGGCCCAGGCGAGGCGGCGCTCCGCCCGCCCTTCGTACACCACGCCCTTGCTGCCGTCGACCGTCACGAGGGTGCCGGGTTTCAACACGCTCATCGCGTGTTGAGCCCCGACGACGCAGGGGATGCCGAGCTCCCGGCTGACGATGGCCGCGTGGGCAGTGCGCCCCCCTCGTTCCGTGACGATAGCGGCGGCGCGCTTCATGGCGGGGACGAAGTCGGGGGTCGTCATTTCGGCGACGAGGATGTCCCCCTGCTCCACGATGTGGATCTCCGAGGGGTCGTGGACGATCTTCACCCGGCCTGCTGCCACCCCTGGGCTTGCGGCCTGGCCCCGCAGGAGCACGGGTGCCGTCTCCGGCTCCTCCCCCTCCGGCTCCTCGTGCGAGGGCTCGCGGAGCGTCGTCACCGGGCGCGATTGGACGATGAAGAACTGGCCGTCGGCGAACGCCCATTCGATGTCCTGCGGGCATCCGTAGTGCTCCTCGACCTTCAGGCCGATGCCCGCCAGCGTCACCAACTCGGCGTCGGAGAGCTTGGGCGCGGCAACCTTCTCCGGCGGCACGGGAACCCACTCGTTCCCCACGTCGTGCCGCCCGTTGCCCGACGAGGCGCGCACCAGCATCCGCTCCTGCGGCGTCACTTGGCGCGAGACGACGGCGAGCGTCGCCTTCTCCAGGAGATAGAAATCCGGGGAAATCTCCCCGGACACGATGGCCTCGCCCAAACCCCATACCGCCTCGATGGTTACCTTCGAGGTGTCGGAGGATACCGGCTCGACAGTGAACATAACGCCGGACTTCTCGGATTGGACCATCCGCTGAACGGGGACGGCGAGCGATACCTTCAGGTGGTCGAAGCCGTTCTCGGCGCGGTAGAAGATGGCGCGCGCCTCGAAGAGGGATGCCCAGCAGGCCTGAACGGCGCGCACCACGTTCTCTTCGCCGACCACGTTCAGGAAGGTGCTCTGCTGGCCGGCGAAGCTGGCTTCGGGAAGGTCCTCGGCAGTGGCGGAGCTCCGCACGGCGACTGGGCCGCGGCCGAGCTCTCGGTACGCCTCCGCGATGGCAGCCGCGATGTCGGGAGGCATCGGGGCGGCCATGAAAGCTTCACGAACCGCGGCCGCCCTCGCCTGGAGCTGTTGCGTATCGTGCACATCGAGGCTCCCCAGCTCGCGGCGAATGACTTCGTCGAGCCGGTTCAGGCGCACGAACTCGCGGTACGTCGAGGCCGTCACCACGAACCCCGGCGGAACGGGGATACCAGCGCGCGTGAGCTCGCCCAGGTTCGCGCCCTTCCCGCCCGCTTCCGGTATGTCTTCCTTCCCGATCTCGGAGAACCAGAGGATGCTCCGGGTGACACTGACCATCTCGTCTATACCTCCGCCGGAAGTCCATGGGCGCGACCGATAGCGCGCCCCATTATAACGCCCGCCCTCCTCCCCCCGGCAGGTGCCGACTGGCGGAAGGAGGCGGGGCCGTTCGGTTCCGAAACGCGGAACTTCATTCCACAGTCACCGTTTTGGCAAGGTTCCGCGGCTGATCGACGTCGCAGCCCCGCGCCACCGCCGTCTCATACGCCAGGAGTTGCAGCGGAACGACAGCCACGATCGGTTCGGCGAGACGGCTCACCTCGGGGACCGGCAGGGCCGCATCGGCCAGCCGGATGAGCTCCTCGTCGCCCTCGGTAACGACGGCGATCACCCGGCCGCCTCGCGCGCGGACCTGTTCCACGTTCGCTGCCATCTTCGAACGGAGAGCGTGCTTGGGAGCCACTGCGACCGTAGGCACCGACGGTTCGATGAGAGCGATGGGACCATGCTTCATCTCCCCGGCCGCGTACCCCTCCGCGTGGATGTAGCTCACCTCCTTCATCTTCAGCGCACCTTCCATGGCCACGGGGTACGCCAGCCCTCGGCCGAGGTACAGCATGCTCGCCGTGCTGGCGAGCTCCGCCGCCAGGCGCTGCGCGGCAGGCCGTAGCTCCAACGCCCTCGCACAGGCGTCGGGAACCCTCATCAGTTCGGAGAGATGGTGCTGCAACTCCCCGCTGTCCAGCACACCACGGATGTGACCTAACCAAAGCGCTAACCCATACAGCGCCGCCAGGGCGGTTGTGAAGCACTTCGTGCTCGCCACGCACCGTTCGACGCCCGCTCGCGTGTACACGGTGCCGTCTGCCAGGCGAGTGGCCTGCGACCCCTCCGTGTTGCAGACGGTGATCTGGAGGGCGCCGGCACGCGCGGCGACGGCCATCGCCTCGAGCACGTCGACCGTTTCTCCTGACTGTGTCACCGACACGACCAGCGTGCGCGCGTCGATGACGGGCTCGCGATGGCGGAACTCGCTCGCGTTGTCGGCCTCCGCCGGCAGGCGGGCAATCTGCTCGACGAACTGCCGTCCGACCATCGCCGCGTGGAGACTCGTCCCCATGCCGATGAGGACCACCCGCTGGACCTGGCGAAGCCGCTCCGGCGAGATCGGGACGTCGTCCAGATGGAGGGTGGGCGGCTCGAACGTGACGAGGCTACGAATCGTGTCGGAGATCGCCTCGGGTTGCTCGAGCATCTCCTTCAGCATGAAGTGCGGGTACGGCCCCTTGAGCGCGGAACTCGGGTCGAGCGCCACCTCGTGGACGGGAATTTCGAGGCGCGCGCCGTCGCGGCCGACCACGAGCACATCGTCGGCGGACACACGGGCGAATTGACCGTCCTCGAGGAACACCACTCGCCGCGTGTGGGGCAACAGGGCGGGCAAGTCGGAGGCAAGGAAGGACTCCCCCTCACCGAAGCCGATCACGATCCCACCCGCGTTTCCGAGGCGCGCGGCGACCAGCGCGTTCGGTTCTCGAGGGCTTGCGGCGACGATCGCCTGAGAGCCTTCGAGGCGGCCCGCCACGAGCCGCAGGGCATCGAGCAGGCTGTGGCCCTCGGCGAGCTGCTCCTCCATGAGGTGGGCCACGGTCTCGGTATCGGTTTCGCTCGCGAAGCGGTGGCCGCGGGAGACGAGCTCGGCGCGGAGTTCGGCGTAGTTCTCAACGATCCCGTTGTGGATGACCACGACTTCGCCGTGGCAGCTCGTATGGGGGTGAGCGTTGTGGTCCGCGGGCCGGCCATGCGTCGCCCACCGGGTATGGCCGATGCCGAGGTTCGCGTCGGGGATGCCAGCCTCAGCCAACGCCGCCTCAAGCCTGGCGATCTTGCCCTCCCGCTTCACGATGACGAGGCGGTTGCTCTCGGGCGCGAGCACCGCGATGCCGGCGGAGTCGTACCCCCGGTACTCCAGGTCTTTCAACGCCTGGACGAGGATGGGCACAGCGTTCCGCCGGCCGACATACCCCACGATTCCGCACATGCCGTCGGCACACGGAGGGACCGGGGCAGGCGCGGCTGCCCTTTGCTCGAACCGCCGTCCACGGATGCGCTCTACGTCATGGGCGGCAATCCAGCCGCCAGCACACGGCCCCTGCTTTGTCAGCCGGTTGCCCAGGCTGGTTTGTCAGGAACCTCACGACGGTGCCACGCCGGGGAGCCACCCGCCGAGTGGTTCGATGCTGCTCCCTCCTCGTCATCCGCCGCCGGAGGCGGCGGACCAGGCGCTTGACCAGTGACGCGAGCGCGCCGTTCCGGTCTCCTGTGTGCCAATCCTCCTTTCCCTCGGGGTCGGTTCGAAGTCTCGCCCGCCGAATCCCGACGGTCAACCGCTCGCTCAGCTCTCCGCGCGCGGAATGCCGGCCAGTCCCAGGAACTGGTCCTCCCATTCGAGGACAGCGCGGATGAGGTCGGCCGTGATGGCACCGGGAGCCGTCTGGATGCCTCGCGCGGCGAACTCAGCTGCCAGCGTGGAGGCGATCGTGAACAGGTCACGATCGTGGATGCCGAGCTCCCGCTCGGTCACGAGAATGAGCTCGACGAGCTCGCCCGAGAGGAAGATCCCGTCCTCCTCCTGGAGCTGCTCCCAAATCCACTCAGCGCACTCCGTGAAGAGGGCACCCGAAAGTCGCCCGGGCCGGGCCGCTTCCGCCGGTCCGTTCATGCGAGGCCCAGCTCCTCACGGATGCGCTTCAGGCGGGCGACGTTCTCGGCATCGGGCCCTTCGCCATCGATGCCTGGCACCTCGAGGATGAACGGCACGTTGCGGAAGGCGGGGTGCGCCAAGATCGTGCGGAACCCCTCGTAGCCGATGTAGCCGTCACCGATGTTCTCGTGGCGGTCGCGGACCCCCCCGAGCGGCACCTTGCTGTCGTTCGCGTGCACCACGAGGAGCCGGTCGAGCCCGATGTACCGATCGAACTCCTCCATCGCGCGCTCGCACCCTTCGCGGCTGGCAAGGTCGTACCCCATGGCGAAGGCATGGCAGGTGTCCAGGCAGATGCCGACGCGAGGGTCGTTATCGAGGCCGCGGATGAGCGCACCCAGCTCCGCGAACGTCGAGCCGACGCCTCCGCCCTGTCCGGCGTTGTTTTCCATAATCAACTTGCAACCGTCCGGCGCGTACTCGAGCACTTCGCGCATGAGCCGGCACACCTGCGGCGCGACCGCCTCGAATCCCTGGCCCTTGTGGCTGCCGACGTGGAAAATCACCCCCTCCACGCCGAGAGCCGTGCCCCACTTCAGGTACTGCTTGAGCGAGCCCACCGACCGCCCCAGCAGCGCCTGCTCACTGCTGGCGAGGTTCACGAGGTAGACGCCATGCAGGAAGCAGGGGAGCCCCGCCTCCTCCCGAGCGCGGCGGAACGCGGCCGCATCCTCTTCGGTGATGACCGGCGGCCGCCATTGTTGGGGCGCGGAGATGAAGAACTGCACCGCCTCGGCCCCCAACTCGAGAGCCCGAGGCACGACCTCCTTCACGCCGCCAGCGCTGCGGACATGGGCGCCGATGCGCACGCTCGACTCCTTCCTCGGCTGCCGTTCAGTATAGGGCCCCGCCCGCCTCGTCCGGCACGGCACGGCCAACCACCATCGGAAGGAGGAGCATCCGAAACTGCCGGTCGACGCGCACACGAAAACCGCCGGCCTCGAGGGAAGCCATCGTGGTCCGGTTCAGATGGCAGCCCCCGGCGACCATGCCCCATACCGGCGTGAGGACGTCGAAGAGGCGGCCTGCAACCGCACCCGCCGGCCGGACATGCTCCCAGAACCGTAGCTCGCCCCCGGGGCGGAGGACGCGCCGGATTTCGGCAATCGCGCGCTCCGGGTCGTCGACCGTGCACAGGGTCAGCGTCGAAACCACAGCATCGAAGGAGCCGTCGGGGAAGGGGATCGCCTCCGCTGGGGCACAGCGCAGGTCGACGGTGAGCCCGAGGGCCGACGCCCGTTTCCGGGCACGTTCGAGCATCGCCGTGTCCGGCTCAATGCCGACATACCGAATGCCGTCCCGGAGGAGGAAGGGCCAATTGTTGCCGACCCCGACTCCGATCTCGAGCACGTCGCCGCGGAGGCCTGCGAGCAGCTCGGCCCGGAGCCGGCGTTCGCGCGGCCTGGGATTCCCCATCAGCCGGTCGTAGAGGGCGGCGAACACGGGGTGGCGCTTCGCGGGGGGCGGGCCCATCGGGCGCATTCTACGCGCTTGATGGCTGGGAGGGTAGGGGGGTATCCTGTACGCGTGACGCCCGAGGTTCGTCGCCAGGCCCTCCAGCGGTTGAAGATCATCCGCGGCCAGCTCGACGCCCTGCAGCGCCAGATCGAGGAAGACCGTTACTGCATGGATGTCCTCGACCTGTCGCTCTCCATTCAGCGAGCGCTCCGCTCGCTGGACTTGCTCGTGCTCGAGGGCCACCTGCGGACCCACGTCGCGGAGCAGTTTCAGAGCGGCGAGAGCGAGCGGGCCGTCGGTGAGCTCCTGCGGCTCTACCGCGTGCAGGGCCCGGCCGACTCGGAGCGTCCCGTCGAAACCCCGGCAGAGGAGTAAACCGCCATGGCAAAGGTCGTCGAGCTCGCCATCGAAGGCATGACCTGCGAACACTGCGTGAATTCGGTCACGAAGGCGTTGCGCAGCGTGCCCGGGGTTCGAGAGGCCCACGTCAGCCTGGAGGCGAAGTCGGCACGCGTCGAAGGCGACGACTTCGACCCCCAAGCACTCGTGAGCGCCGTGCGCGAGGAAGGGTACGAGGCGTCGCTGAAGGCATAGGCTTTCAGCCTCTTGCCACCGAGGAGGTCACATGGCCCGTACAGTCGAGCCAATCATCCTCGACATCAAGGGCATGACCTGCGCGTCGTGCGTGCGGCGCGTGGAGCGCGCCCTCAGCCGCGTTCCGGGCGTCGAGACCGCCAGCGTGAACTTCGCCGCTGAAACCGCTCAGGTTACGGGCGACGTCGAATTGGAGTCGCTGATCGCCGCGGTACGGGCGGCCGGATACGACGCCGCCCCCGCGGCGAGCCGGCTCGAGCGGGCCGAGGCGCGCAGCAGCGAGGCCCGGCGGACTCTGCGCATGCTCCTCCTCATGGCCATCCCGGGCGTGCCCGGGCTCCTCTTGGCCATGGCGAGCGACCTCGGTGGGCTGGCACTTTTCGGCAACCACACGCTTCACGGGTACCTCGTGCTCGCCTTGGCCACACCCGTTCAACTGGGTTTGGGGTGGCGGTTCTATCGAGGAGCTGTGGCGAGCCTGCGGCAGCTCAACCCCAACATGGACGTGCTCATCGCCCTCGGGACATCCGTGGCCTTCCTCTACAGCGCAGCGGTCGCGCTGTTGCGCCTCCACGACCGGGCGATGTACTTCGACGTCAGCATCGCGGTCCTGCTGTTCATCTCCCTCGGGAAGTACTTCGAAGAGCGAGCGAAGGGTGCTGCGGGCGATGCCGTCGCCAGCCTCCTCCGGCTGGCGGCAAAGACGGCGTCGGTCCTTCGCGACGGACAGGAGGTTCCCGTGCCGGTGGAAGCGCTCCGTCCGGGCGACATCGTGATCGTCCGCCCCGGGGAGCGCGTCCCCGCCGATGGCCGGGTACGGAACGGGCGAGGCGTCGTCGACGAGTCGATGCTGACGGGTGAGCCCCTTCCGGTGGAGCGGGGCCCCGGCGACCCAGTCGTCGGCGGCACGGTGAACCAAGACGGAGTCATGGAGGTCGAAGTCACCGCCGTGGGCGCCGAGAGCATCCTCCATCGGATGGCGAGGATGGTGGAGGAAGCACAGGGCACCCGCTCGCCCATCGAACGCGCGGTCGACCAGGTAGCTGCCGTCTTCGTGCCCGTGGTGATCCTGATTGCCGCCGGAGCCGCTCTCGGTTGGGGCGCCTTTGCCGGCGAATGGCTCAAGGGGATGCTGGCGGCCATCGCTGTGCTGGTGGTCGCTTGCCCCTGCGCCCTGGGGCTCGCCACACCCACGGCCATCATGGTCGGCACCGGCCTGGCCGCCGAACGCGGCGTCCTGGTGCGCAACGCCGAGGTGCTGGAGCGGATCCGCGGGCTCCATGCGGTCGTCGTCGACAAGACCGGAACGCTCACCGAGGGGCGTCCCCACGTCGCCGACACGGCTCCGGCGCCAGGATGGGACGCAGGCGAGGTGCTCCGCTTGGCCGCGATCGCCGAGTTCGGCAGCTCCCACCCCCTGGCCCGAGCGATCGTCGACGCTGCGCAGGAGCGGGAGATTCCCCTTGGGCCGCCGGAGTCCGTCGAGACCATCGCCGGGGAGGGCATACGCGCCCGAATCGCCGGCCGCACCGTCGCGGTGGGTCGCAGAGCGTTCCTTCCGCCCGACCTCCCAGAGGAGCTGGCGGGTCGGTGGGAGGAGGCGGAATCCAGGGGCGCCACCGTGGTAGGCGTGGCGGTGGACGGCTGCGTCGCTGGCATCCTCGTCATCGAGGACGAAATCAAGCCCACGGCGCGCCGGGCCGTGGCAGCGCTCCAACGGATGGGGCTGCGCGTCATCATGGCCACCGGGGACCACGAACGTGCCGCTCGAGCCGTCGCAGCCAAGGTCGGGATCGAAGATGTGCGGGCAGGGCTGAAGCCTGGGGACAAGCTGGCCCTCGTTCGCGAGCTGCAGGCCCAGGGATTGCGGGTGGCGATGGTCGGCGACGGCATCAACGACGCACCGGCACTTGCCCAGGCGGACATCGGTATCGCCATGAGCACGGGCACCGACATCGCCATCGAAGCGGGCCACGTCGTGCTCCTCCACGGGGACATCGCCAAGGTGGCCGAGGCGATCGCGTTGGCGCGAGCCACGATGCGGACCATTTGGCAGAACCTCGGCTGGGCCTTCGCCTACAACGCTCTGGCCATTCCCATCGCTGCGGCCGGCTTTCTCAACCCCCTCATCGCCGGCGCGGCGATGGCCTTCAGCTCGGTCAGCGTGGTGGCGAACAGCCTGCGCCTCCGCACGCGAGCACGCGCCATCGCCGAAAGCGTGGGGAACGTGTTCATCGCTCCGAGCCAGAACTTCTTCCGGGCCACGAAGGAGCCGCTCCTGGGGTTGGGGGCGGCCGTCCTCGTGCTCGTCATCCCCTGGATCGTGTTCGCCGGGATCGGCCAGGGGTGGTGGTGAGCAAGCGTTCACCCGCCGGAACATTCGCCTGCTACACTTCGGGGCGATGAAGCGCGCTCCCAGCCGTCCCGTTCGTGCCGGCCGCGTCGTCATCGGCGGCGGCAACCCGATCGTCGTGCAATCGATGGCCGCCACCCGCACGCAAGACGTGGAGGCGACCGTCGCCCAAGTTCGGATGCTCCACGAAGCAGGGGCCGGCCTCGTCCGGGTCGCCGTCGACAGCGTGAAGGACGTCCAGGCGCTGGCGGAGATCAGGGCTCGCGTCCCCGAGGCGAACCTTGTCGTCGACCTCCAGGAGAACTATCGGCTCGCCGCGCAGGTCGCGCCGTACGTCGACAAGATCCGTTACAACCCTGGCCACCTCTACCACCACGAGAAACAGAAGTCGGCCCGCGACAAAGTCGCCTTCATCGCCGAAGTGGCCGCGCAGCACGACCTCGCTCTCCGGATCGGGGTGAACTGCGGCTCGGTCGACCCCGAGCTGGAGGAGAAGTTCCGCGGCGCCGATCCCCCCGAGCTCGACGGCGTCTCGGCCATGGTGGAGAGCGCCCTCCAGCACGCGGGCTACCTCGACGACCTCGGATTCGACCGGTACGTGGTCTCCCTCAAGGACAGCGACCCGCGGAAAGTAATCGAGGCGAACCGCCGCTTCTTCGCCATCCGTCCGGACGTACCCCTCCATCTGGGCGTTACCGAGGCGGGGATGCTCCCGGATGGAGCCATCAAAACCCGCATCGCCTTCGAGCAGCTCCTCTCGCAGGGCATCGGGGACACGATCCGGGTTTCGCTGACGCTCCCCTTTGCGGAGAAATGGCGGGAGGTCGAGGTCGGCAAGCAGATCGTCGCCGACATCGAAGCGGGACGGTTCCGGTCGGTGCCGAAGTTCCTGGAAGGCGGGCTGAACATCATCTCCTGCCCGAGTTGCAGCCGGGTCGAGAACGAGGCGTTCGTCGAATTGGCCTTCAAGGTGCGGGAGATGGCCCAATACGCGAAGGATTACGACATCACGATCGCGGTGATGGGGTGCCGCGTGAACGGCCCTGGAGAGACCGACGACGCGGACCTCGGCCTCTGGTGCGCGCCGACGTTCGTGAACCTGAAGCGGGGGAGCGAGCACCTGGGGGCGTTCCGCTACGACGAAGTACTCGGCCGCCTGAAGGAGGAGCTCGACCGGCTCATCGAGGAGAAGCGGGCCGCCGCTCAGCGGCGCTCATGAGGCGAGGCGCTCCACGGGTTCGAACGGGAACGGGGCCGGCGAGATGCCGGCCCCGGCGTGCGTCGAAGGTTGGTGGAGACGCGGGGGAATCGAACCCCCGGTCCAGCGAGGTTCGGCTCCGGGCTTTCTACAGGCTTTCCCACCGTTTCGGGTCTCGCCAGAAGCCTTCGGAGGTGGGCCCCACGGCTCCCGGCCAGCCGATGCGCCTTAGGCGAACCGTATCGGCGTCGGTTCGCCGCACCCCGGCTTTTGCGTCGCCCTCTGGGAGCTCCGCCGGGGCGGGACCTCCCGAGGACGCTCACCGCGACTTAAGCGGCGAGAGCGAGCTGGCGATCGTTGGCGCCTATTGTGCGGCCGCCGGTTTTACGAGGGTGACGGCCAACCTCGGCCTGCTGCCCGGCTACCTACCCTCCTGTCGAATCCTTTCGTCCCCGTCTCCCATGGGCCATCGTAGCACACCTGTTCGAATTCGTCACACGCCTCGACGGAGCTGCCGCGCGATCTCGCGCGCCTGTTCGCGCTCCCGGATCTTCTCCCGCTTGTCGTACTTCCGGAGCCCTCGGGCAACGCCCAGCTCCACCTTCGCCTTGCCGTCCTTGAGGTACAGGGAGAGAGGGATCAACGTCAGCCCCTTCTGGGCGACCAGCCCCGCCAGTCGCGAGATCTCCTTCTTGTGGAGCAGGAGCTTCCGGCTCCGTTTGGGGTCCTGCGGGGTGTAGCCAGCGCTCGGGTACGGCGCAATGTGCATCTCCTCGAGCCACACCTCGCCATCACGGATGCGGGCGTACGCCCCCTGCAGGTTTACTTTCCGCTCCCGAATGGACTTAATCTCGGGCCCTGTCAGGACGATACCCGCCTCGTACGACTCCAGAATCTCGAAGTCGTGCCGAGCGCGCCGGTTCTGGGCGATGACGACCCGTTCCGCCATGGACGAACGTCTCCCAGCGGGCGCTCATCGGCCCCGCAGCAGGTCGATAGCGGCGAAGAGCTGGATGTCGCCTTGGTTGACGTAATCATCCTGGGTCATCGGAACCTCGACGTCCGGTGTGACGCCGAGACCCTCGATGTCCTTCCCGCTCGGCCGGAGCCACCGACCGACGGTCACGTAGAGCGCCCCGCAGCCCTCCGGAAGCCCACATTTGGAGAGCTCGATGGCCTGGTTGACCGTGCCCTTCCCGAAGCTCCGCGTGCCGACCACCTTGGCGCGCCCGTGGTCCTGGAGTGCCGCCGCCATCACTTCCGCCCCGGAGGCGCTCGAGCTGTCGACGATGATCACCAGAGGGATCGTCGTCGCCAGCCCCCCCGGCGTCGCATCCCACGTCTGGCGCCGGCCCTCGGCGTCGACCTCGGTAAGGATGATGCCGCTGTCGAGAAACTCGTCGGTGACCTGAACCGTAGCGCCGAGGAGCCCTCCCGGGTTTGCCCGGAGGTCGATGATGAGCCCCCGGTACCCCTTCCGTTCGACGTCGGCGAGCTTCTGCCGGAGCTCTGTGAGGGTCCGGTCGTGGAACTGGGAGATGTGCACGTAGGCGATATCGCTGACCTCGTTGCCGTTCCGGTCGACGAGCTTCGTCCCCGATTCACCGGGGATGACCTCGAGCGGCGGTTCCGTGAAGACGCTTTCGATGAGGATGTCCCCACGGACGATCGTGATCTCCTCAACCGTCCCGTCCGTGTGCTTCACGGTCAGCGTGACTTCGGTGCCGGCGGGGCCACGGATCTTCTGGACGGCCTGCACCGAAGTCCAGCCATCGGTCGGCTCGCCGTCGACCGCGAGGATGATATCCCCGGGCCGGATGCCGGCCCGCTCGGCAGGGGAGTCGCGGAAGGGCGCCACGATTTCGATGACGCCGTTCCGGTCGGTGACGCTGGCGCCGATTCCCTGGTAGGTCGACCCGAGATCGAGCGCACCGGCGGCGATGTCAGCCGGCGAGACATAAGACGTGTGCGGGTCGTTGAGAAGCCGCAGGATCCCATCGATAGCCGCCTGACGCACGGACTCCGGCGTAAGGAGGTCGCCGTCGACATGGTTCTGGCGCAGCACTTCGTAGATCTCGTCCAGGAGAGCGGCCCCGACGGGGTCGCTCTGCGATGTCGCCGGCGCTGCAGCGGGCGCCGAGACCGTGTCGCCGGTGCGGAGGTCGTGGACGAGATAGCCCAGGCCGAAGGCGAGCGCGACGATGGCGAGCAGCAGGAAGAACGGTACGGCGACACGGGCGAAACGGGCCGCGAAGGGAAGCTGAGGGGCCTGAGCGGTATCCATCGGCCTTCCGTAGGAACGGGGTTCTACCCGAGTCTAGCGGCCGCCGTTCCGCGGCGGCAATCGAGCCAATTACCGCGGGTTTACAGCGGTATCGCAGGAGGGAAGAACGCAAGCTCGGCCGCTGGACCAGCCACCCACGGCACGCCCCGCTCGCCCGTCCACCAGAGGAGATGCGGCTGGCCGTCTCCGAGCAGCGGTGAAAGGCCGTCGCCCAGGAGGAAGCCGCACACCGCGAAGCAGGCGCTATCGGGTGGCCACAGACGGTGCGACCGCTGGAACTGGTCGAAGAACGCGAACACGGTTGCCTGGCCGGCGGACGGCAGGAACCAATCGGAAACTGCGAGAAGCCGACCGTCCCACGCATCGCGCAGATGGACCACGAGCCGGCCGTCGGGACTGTGCCCCGGCACCACCACCGTAACCCGGCGACCATCCGGCGCGGGAAAGAAGGCCTGCAGAGGGCCGCGGTACAGCACGGCCCGCACGCCATCCTCGTCGACTCGCAGCAGGCGATCGAAGAAGGATTGTTCGGGGCTGCTCGCCGCCGCGACGAGGAGCGTGCGCGACCCCGGCAGGAAGGAGAAGGCCACACTCCCATCGAAACGCGCCCACGCTTCGGCGGCGCCCCGGTCCCCGGGCGGTCCGCACCAGATCTCGACGCGTGATTCGCGCACGACGGCGTACGCCATGAGGGCGTTGTCGTCCGAGAACGCAGGGGTACGGAACCCGGCTGCGTTGCCGCCGGCAATGGTCCGTCGGGTACCGGCGACGCGGTCGAAGAGGTCGAGATTCGCCTCGTGGTGGACGAGGAGCCAGCGTCCATCGGGCGACCAGGCGGGAAAGAGGGGGGCGCCCACTACCAGCGGCCGAGCCTCGCCCTCTTCAGCGGCGAGGAAGAGCGTGAGTCCGTTCACGGAGGGTGCGACGAAGGCCAGCTCCGCTCCCGAGGGACTCCAATAGCCATAATGGGGGACGCCGGGGCCGAGAAGGGGGCTGGCTCCCGTGGGCGTCACGTACGGCTGGGCGATGAGCGCCCCGGAGCGCCCCAGGATCGTCAGGCGGCTCTTCAGCTCGGTGTCGTGCCAATCCAGGAAGGAGACCGCGAGCCGGTCTCCCGTGGGTGACCACAGAGGCCAGCGGCCCCCTTCGGCGAGCGGCGTCGTCGCGCCGCCCTCGTGGAGCACGATACCCCCGCGGGGACGCTGGAGGGCGAGGGGAACGGTGAACGGCGGCTCGTCCAACGGCGGGCAGTCCTCGGGAGCGAGTCTCGGCGGGGAACGCCCTCGCCGGACACGATATCGCGGCGGCTTGCCAGGGTCACGGACGGCCCTTCGCCGGCGACGGTCTGTCGCCGGCTGTCAGGCGTGGGCGGCCGCCCTGGATTGGAGCCGGAAGCCCTGGTAGCCGGTAGCGGCGACGTTGTCGCAGAACGCCCGGTAGACGTCCAAACCGCCAACGTACGGGTACACGAGCCGCTGTTTCCCGGGAATGTTGGCACCGACCCACCACGAGTCCGTCTTCAAGAGCAGGGTCATCGAGGCCACCTGATTGTGGTGGTCGACCCAGCTTTGCTCCGCTTCGGCCGTCGCCTCGATGACGTCGTACCCGTGCTCGCGCATGTACTCGATGCAGGCTCCGATCCACTCCACGTGCTGCTCGATGGAGACGACCATGTTCGTGAGCACGGAGGGGCTCTGGGGGCCGGTGATGATGAACATGTTGGGGAACCCGTGGGTTGTGAGCCCGAGGTAGGTGCGCGGCCCTTCGGCCCAGTACTCCTTCAGGCTTACGCCGCCACGCCCGCGGATGTCGATGGCGAAGAGGGCGCCGGTCATCGCGTCGAAGCCCGTGGCGAAGACGATGTCATCGAGCTCGTATTCGCGGTCGGCGGTTTCGATACCCCGCGGGGTGATACGAACGATGGGCGATGTGCGAACGTCGACGAGCGTGACGTTGGGCCGGTTGAAGGTCTCGTAGTACCCGTGCTCCAGCGGCGGCCGCTTCGTGCCGAAGGGATACTTCGGCGTCAGGAGGTCGGCGACGTTCGGGTCGCGCACGATCTCGCGGATTTTCTCCGCGAAGAACTCCACCGCCGTGCGATTCGCCTCCTCGTTGAGTCCGAGGTCGTTGAAGCACTCTTGGGTGAAAGCGAGCCCACCCTTCTCCCATGCGCGCTCGTACACCTGGCGCCGCTCCTCCGGTGGCGTTTCCAGCGCCGAGCGGGTAGCAGGGTCGAACGGGAAGCCGCCCCGGTTCTGGCGCATCTTCTGCCAAATCTTCGGATAGTTGCGCTTGATCTCGGCGATCTCCTCGGGCGTGAGGCGCCGGTTCCGGCCGGGGATGCAGTGGTTCGGCGTGCGCTGGAATACGTACACGTGCTCGGCCACTCCGGCCACCTCCGGGATGACCTGGACGGCGGTGGCCCCGGTGCCGATGACCCCCACGCGACGGCCCGTGAAGTCGACCCCCTCCTCCGGCCAATCAGCGGTGTGGTACCAGCGCCCCTGGAACCTCTCCAACCCCTCGAACTGCGGAAGGTGCGCGGCGTGGAGGCACCCCACCGCGGTCACGAAGTACGGCGCTTCGACGATCCGGCCATTCGCCGTCGCAATCCGCCAGACGTTCGCATTCTCGTCATAATGCGCGGCGGTGACCGCCGTGTTCAGGTCGATGTCGCGTCGGAGGTCGAGCTTGTCGGCCACCCATCGGAGGTAGGCGAGGATCTCCGGCTGGCGCGCGTACCGTTCGCTCCAGGTCCACTCCTGGAGGATTTCGGGCGGCATGTGGTCGGAGAAGCAGTAGTAGACGCTCTCGCTGTCGCAGCGCGCGCCGGGATACCGGTTCCAGTACCAGGTGCCGCCAACATCGCCCCCCTTTTCGAGCACGCGAACCCGCAGGCCGAGCTTCTCACGGAACCAGTAGAGGGCGTAGAGTCCGGCGAATCCTGCGCCGACGACGACGACGTCGTACCGCTCGGGCGAGGCCGGATGCACACCGCTCTGGGCGTTCTGGGTGGCAGCTGTCATCGCTGGGCTCCCTCGGGGATGGTGCCCGGTATGATGCACGCTGGCTGATTCTTTCGCAAGATGCGAAAGGCTCGCGGTTGCCAGTCGTTCCTTGGGACTCATCCCCGCCCAGCGGATCAGGTCTCGTACATAACTTATATAGTGCGAACATGTGCAATCGGCTGCCGACCGTTGCCGGCGCGCCCTGGAATCCCCGGCGCAGCGAGAGGCATCATCCATTGCCGCAAGGAGGTGCCCAGCAATGATCCAGCAGGCTACGGAGACGGAGATCGCCGTCCGTTCGACCGATGTGGATTCCGACGGCCACGTGAACAACGCTCGCTACTACGAGTACTGCGAGCAGGGCCGCCTCGCGCATCTCGCCCGCCTGGGCATCATCCGACGCGAGCCGCGGCACGTCCCGTACCACGGACTCTTCACCATTGTGGAGACGCGCTGCCGCTACCTGCTCCCCCTCTACTACGGAGACAGGGTCGTGGTACGCACGACGACGGTCGCGGTCGGCCGTTCGAGCTTCCGCCTCCGGTACGAACTCCTCCGCGGCGGCGAGAAAGTCGCCGAAGGCGAGAGCGTCCAGGTGTGGCTTGGCGAGGACGGCCGGTCGGCCCCGCTCCCCGAGCCGGTCCGGGAGACGCTGGTCCTCAGCCTGGCTGAACCCCCGGCAGACGCGCCAGCCGCCGAGCCGGAGGAGCAAGGCTGAGTCCTGGCCACCGCCTCAGTCCGCCGCTCCCCCTGCCGGTTTGCAGCGGGCGACGAAGGTCGAGACCAGTTCGGCGAGGGTCTCCGGCCGCTCCCACATGCCGAGATGCCCCATCCCTGGGATGATCGCGAGCTCCGCGCCGGGTATCTCGGCCGCCAGGTGACGGCTGTTCTCCGGCGGCACCATCCCGTCCTCCTCCCCGCAGATGACGAGCACGGGGCAGCGGAGGAGGTGCAGTCGCCCGCAGGCGCTCCATCCTGCCACCGCCTCTTGCTGACGGAGGACCGCAAATCGCCGCGGCGGCGATTGGAGGTCGGTCTCCAGCAAGGCGGCGAACGCCTCGGGGTCACGGTCTTTCCAGCCCGGGGCAGCCATCGCCTCGTTCTGGCGGGCAAAAATCTCCTCCTTGCTCATCCCGGGTACGAGCCGGAGCGCCTCCTCGACGCGCCGCGTGGGCCCGACGCGCGACGGGCCGTTATCGCTCGTTCCTTCCAGGATGAGCCCGCGGACGCGGTCGGGGTATCGCAGCGCGAACTCCTGCGCCAGCATCCCGCCACGCGAGCGGCCGTACACCCAGGCCTGACTGCAGCCCGCGGCATCGAGCACCGCGAGCATGTCCTCCGTTTCGTCGGCGAGCGAGGAGGGCTCGTCGCGCTGGCTGCTCCGACCGATGTTGCGGGGGTCGAAGAGGACGACCCGAAATTCACGCGCCAGCAGCTCGGCCAGCGGTCCCCAGTGGGCAGCGCGATGGGAGAGGCCGATGACGAGGAGGAGCGCCGTCGCGCCAGACCGCCCCCTCGCTTCCCACCAGATCTCCCAGTCGCCGGAGCGCGCCGCCGGCATCCTCGCACCCCGCACGTGCTTCGCCCCGGCGCATCGCGGCCCGGAGGCGATGCCCGCATAATAGCGCCGCGATGCTCCCGGTTGCGATGCTTGCGTTCCTGCCCAGTCGGCGACTGCTGGCCGCGTTCGTCTTCCTCGCCGCGGTCACCGCCACCGGGATCGTTGGTTATGTCGTGTTAGCCGATATGTCCACCGTCGACGCCCTCTACCAGACGGTGACGACGCTCACCACCGTCGGGTTCCGCGAGGTCAGGCCGTTCAACACGGCGGCGAAGATGTTCACCGTGGGACTGGTGGCGCTCGGAGTCGCCGCCTTCTTCTTCACCCTCACCGTGGCCATCGAAGAGGCGCTGGCGACCGACTACCGCACTCGCTTCGCTCAGAGGAGGATGCGGATGGAAATCGACCGTCTCGAAAACCACGCCATCCTATGCGGGTTCGGCCGCGTCGGGCAGGAAGTGGCGCGGGAGTTCCGCGAGCGCGGCGTTCCCTTCGTCATCATCGAGAACAACCCCCAGCAGGTGGAGCTGGCTCGCTCCTTCGGCTACCTCGTGGTCGAGGGCGACGCCGCGGACGAACGCGTTCTCAATCGCGCCGGCATCGCCCGTGCGCGGACGCTCCTTGCCGCCAGCGACTCGGATGCCGGCAACACGTACATCACCCTGACGGCGAAAGCCATCAACCCGAACTGCTACGTGGTCGCTCGTGTCGGCTACCCGCACAACGAAGAGAAGCTCAAGCTCGCAGGGGCCGACCGAGTGCTTTCGCTGTACACCCTCGGCGGGCGGAGGATGGTGCTCTCCGCGCTCCAGCCGCTGGCCGCGGACTTCATGGACACGTTGGCGGCGGGGCGTCACGGCGACCTCGTCCTCGCGGAATTCGAGGTCAGCGCCGGCAATCCCCTGGCGGGACGGACCTGCTCCGAACTCCTGGCGAACACCCGCAACGCGACCCTGCTGGGGATTCGAACCCATGACGGTGAGCTGGTCGTGGGACCGCGAGGCGACTACATCCTGAGTCCGGGCGATATCGTCATCGTTCTGGCCGAGGAGCGCGACATCGCGGCGATGAGCTCCGGCGGGGTCGCACCGACGGCCTAACTCCTCGCCGGAGCTCCGCGAGCCCTCCGTCGACGCGGAACGCCCGTCCCCTGGCCCATCCGTGCCGTCCGCGCGTGCTCCCGCGCGAACCAGGGTGAACGGGACGACGGACGTCCAGGGGAAAACGCGGCTATCCCCATCGCCACGGGCTCAAAGATGCGCGGTAAGCCCTCCGTCGACGTGGAACACCTGGCCGGTCACGAAACCGGCGGCATCCGACGCCAGCCAGACCGCGAGCGGCCCCAGTTCGTCCGCCTTGCCGAAGCGGCGCATCGGGATGTACCGGAGGAGGCGGTTCTGGCTTATGTCGTCTGGCCCGCGTCCCGGAGTCCAGTCCATCCACCCGGTGGAGATGGCGTTGACGGTGATGTTCCGCGGCGCACCCTCCTGGCTGAGGACCCGCACCAACCCGAGGATGCCGGCCTTCGCCGCCCCGTACGCGGCGAGATGCGAGAGGCCGCGCTCGCCGAATACGGGCGTGACGAAGATGAGCCGGCCGGCCCGTCCCTGCGGCAGCTCTCGGAAGAAGGAGCGAGCGAGATGGAACGCCGCGGCCAGGTTGCCTTGGATCGCCCGCGCGAACTCGGCGTCCGAGGTGTGCTCGATTGGCTTGGCGACGAAGGTGTCGCCGGCGAACACCGCAATATCGGGCGCCCCGAACTCCTTGACGAGTTGCCGCATGCTCACCTGCACGTTCGTCCCGAGGGAGGCATCCCAGGCTTGGGAGAAGGTGACCCGGCCGAGTTCGACGATCTGCTTGCTTGCCCGCTTGGCGGCCATCACCTCCTCGCCATCCGGTGTGGCCGAGGCAGTGGCCACGTCGGCGCCGGCTTCCGCCAGCGCCAGGGCGATCGCTTCGCCGGCGGGCGTGCCGAAGCCCACCACGACAGCGCGCTTTCCCGTCAGGTCGAACCCTGGCTTCCGTTCCCAGTCAGCCATCGTCATGCCTCCTGCGCAGCGAGCGGGCTGTAGCCGGTGGGTGCGATACCCCCGGCGAGGCCGCCGCCATCGATGACGAACGTCTCGGCAGTGATGTAGCTCGACGCATCGGAGCAGAGGAACACGCAAAGGGGGCCGAGCTCCCACGCTTCCCCGAGCCGACCCACGGGGATGAACCGGCCCCGCTGGGCGAGAAATTCGCGCGCCTGGTCGCTCTCCGCCGGCGCTTGGGCCACGAATCCCGGGATGATGCAGTTCACCCGGATCCCCTCGCCGACCACCTGCGCCGCCACGCTCTTCGTGAGGGAGATCACGCCCGCCTTCGCAGCGGCGTATCCGAGCGAATCCGGCGCCGCACGGAGCGCCGTCCCGCTGGCGACGTTCACGATGACGCCGCCGCCACCCTGGGCCCGGAACTGGCGGATCGCCGCCCGGGAGCAGTAGAAGGTGCTGTACAGGTTGACTTCGATAGCGTCGTGCCAGTCGGCATCGTCCAGGTCCCAGATTCGGGCCCCGGCGCCGCGACGGTCTCCGATCCCCGCGTTGTTGACCATGATGTCGAGGCGGCCAAATTCGGCTACGGTGCGCGCGATGAGCGCATCGCACTCCTCGCGGTGCTGCACGTTCGTGGGCACGACGAGGACGCGGCGCCCCGTCCTCTCCCGGATGAACGCGGCCGTGTTTTCCAGCGCCTCGGCGCCGCGGGCGGCGATGCACACATCCGCGCCGGCAGCCGCGAGCGCCAGCGCCATCTCCCGTCCGAGGCCGCGGCTGCCGCCAGTCACAATCGCCGTCTTGCCGTCGAGCCGCAACCGTTCGAGCACCATCGGGGCCTCCTCGTATTCGGCGTCCGCGCGCATCCTACCCACCGGCGCCGGTTCGCGCACCATCACGTCACGCGAATGGCTCCGACGAGGAGGGTCAACGCCGCGGCAGCCCACCGGTAGTAGACGAACGGCCGCAGCGACCGCGTGCGCAGGAAGCGGAGGAGCCAGGCGATCGCCAGGGCCCCCGTCGCCGCGGCGACGGCCATCCCGACCAGCGGCGTGAGCACACCACCCTCCGCCTGCGGCAGGTCCCGGGCTTCGAGCACGAAGGCTCCGACGAACGCCGGTGTTCCGAGGAGGAAGGCGAAGCGGGCCGCTTCCTCCCGGCGCAGGCCGAGCAGGAGCCCCGCCACGATCGTCGCCCCGGAGCGCGATACACCCGGTACGAGCGCCAACGCCTGCCCGCAGCCGATGAGGAAGGCATCCGCCGGACCGAGGACCTTGGCGTCTGGGGTGCCGCTCGCCCTGCGATCGACGACCAGCATGACCGCACCGAAGAGCGCGAGGGTGCACGCGACGAGCCACGGCTGACGCACGTTCGACTCGAACCAGTCGTTGAAGAGCAGTCCGATGACGCCCGCGGGGAGCGTTCCGACCGCGATCAGGGCCGCCATCCGGGTCCCCGGTGCCACAGCGTGCCAGCGGAAGCATCGGCTGCGGAGGTCGCCCGCCAGCCCTGCCACCATTCCCACCCAGTCGCGCCAGAAGTAGCCCAAGAGTGCGATGAGGGTGCCCGCGTGGAGGGCGACGTCGAATGCGAGCCCCTGGTCGGGCCAGCGGAAGAGCGCCGGGACGAGGATGAGGTGGCCGGAGGAGGAGACAGGGAGGAACTCCGTCAACCCTTGCACGATGCCGAGCACGATCGCCCGCAGGAACTCCACGAGAGCAGGGTCGTCGGGGCAGGCCCTACGGGCAATCGACGCGGAATTCCCTGGAAAAGGCCTCAGCGAATTCGTACCATTCGTCTATGCGCGTGATCCATTTCGCCGACCTCCACATCGGCGTGGAGCGGTATGGGCGCCCGCTCCCGGATCGTCCGTGGAACTCCCGGGTGCAGGATTTCCTCGACGCGTTCGATTTCTTGGTCGATTACGCCATCGCCGAGGGCGCCGACGCCGTCATCTTCGCGGGGGACGCCTACAAGGACCGGGAACCGAACCAAACGTACCAGCGGGAGTTCGCTCGCCGCATCCGTCGGCTCTCCGAGGCGGGCATCGCGACCTTGCTGCTGGTCGGCAACCACGACCTCGGGGGCGCCGAGGGCCGCGCCCACGCCCTCGAGATCTACCGCGAGCTGGGCGTGCCCAACGTGTGGGTGGGCGATAACGCCTGGTTCGCCACGAACGGCATCCGGCCCATCCTTCTGCAGACCCGGAGCGGCCCCCTGCAGGTGGCCATCCTTCCGTGGCCCCAGATCGGCCGTTACACGGCGCGCAACCCCGACGCAGCAAGCGAGCCGCTGGAGGCGGTGTTCGACCGTGTCCGTGCCGAAATGGCCAACGTCATCCGCCTCCAAGCCGAGAGCCTCGACCCCGACGTGCCCGCCATCCTAGCGGCGCACATCACCGTCGACGACCGCTTCGTCCTCGAGCGCCCGGGCAGCGAACAGCAGATGCAACTCGGGACCGCCCCGGTATTGTCCAAGGCGAGCCTCTCCGCGCATTCCTTCGATTATGTCGCCTTGGGGCATTACCACAACCGGGTGCAGCTCGACCTCCACACGCCCACCTTCTACGCCGGCTCGTTGCAACCGGTCGACTTCGGGGAGGAGGGGGAGCGGAAGGGCTTCGTCGTGTTCGACCTCGACCCGCGGAGGCCCAAGGGCGCGCGCATTGGTGGCAGCGGCACGCCGCGCTTCGTGGACGTCCCGACGCGGAAGTTCGTAACAATCGAGGTCCGCCCGAAGGAGCCCGACCCCATGCCCGAAGTGCTCGCCGCCGTGGAGCGGCGGGACATCCGCGACGCGATCGTTCGGGTCACGGTCCACCTGGACGAGGACCAGCGTCAGCACTTCCACCCGTTCGAAGTCCGGCGCCTCCTCGAGGAGGCCCATTATGTCGTGCACGTCGCCACTCCCCTCCCCGAGCGTCCGCGGTTCAGCCTTCCCGTCGGCGTCGAGGTCCGGGCCCTCTCCCCCGTCGATGCCCTGGACCACTACCTCCGCGCTCGGAAGGTGCCCGATGCGCGGCGGGAGAAGCTGCTCACAGCGGCGCGCGAGCTGGTGGAGGACACGTTGGGGAGCGAGAACGCGTGATCCCGCGGCGAATTCGGCTCCAGAACTTCCTCTCGTACCGCGAGTGCACGGTCGATTTCACAGGGCTCCACCTGGCCGTACTCTCGGGCGCCAACGGCCACGGAAAGTCGGCTCTGCTCGACGCGATGACGTGGGCCCTCTGGGGCGAGGCGCGTGGCGCACGCGACGCGGACCGCATCCGCGGAGACGGAACCGCCAAGGAGATGCTGGTCGATTTCGAATTCGAGAGCCACGGCGCGGTGTACCGGGTCATCCGGCGGTTTGTGCCCGGCAAAGGCTCCCGCCTCGACTTCCACCAGATTCTCCCCGACGGCACCGCCGTGCCCCTCGGTGGCTCGCGGATCACCGATACCGAACGGGAGATCGTCCGCCGTCTCCACCTCGACTACCAGACGTTCGTCAACAGCGCCTTCATCGCCCAGGGACGGAGCAACGAGTTCACCGCCAAGCTCCCCAGCGAGCGGAAGGAGGTGCTGCGGAACATCCTCGGCCTGGAGGAGTACGAGCTCCTCGCGCAGCGAGCAGCCGAGCTTCGCAAGGAGGTGCAGGGAGAGCTCCAGCGAGTCGAAACCCGAGTGGAGGAGCTGTCCGAAGCCACGAAGCAGCTCGACACGGTGGCGGAACAGCTCCGCGCGCTCGACGCGCAACGCACCCAGTTGGCCAACGACCTCGCAGCCGCCGAAAGGGAGCTCGCCGCCCTCCGCGAGGCCGAAGCCCGTCGGCAGGAGCTCGCTCGGCGCGTCGAAGACCTCGCGGAGCAGTGTGCCCGGCTCGCCGAGGCGCTCGAAGCAAACCGAAACGCCGAGCGCCAGAGCCTGGAGGATCTCCAGGCATGCGAGGCGGTGGCGGCAAAACGGACCGAGGCGGAAGCCCGGTACCTCGAATTGCAACGACTGCGACAGGAGGAGCAGGCGCTCGCCGAGCTCCAGCGAGCCCACCTTCGACTCTCCGAGCGGAAGCGGGAGTTGGAGCACCAGCTCGACCTCGAGCGGCAGGGCCTCATCGTGCTCCTCCAGCAGAAGCAACAGAGCCTCGCCGATTGCCATGGGTACATTCGGGAGGCGGAGAAGACCGCCGCCGAACTCGCTGAGCTGGAAGCGCGTGCCCAGCAACGGGCGGAGCGGGAGAGCGCCATCGCCGACATGCGCCGGCGGGCCGAGGAGCTGCGCCGCGAAGCGGAGGGGAAGCTCGGCGAGGCGCGTACTCTCCGCACCCAGGCCGACGAGCTGAAGAGCCAGGAGGAGCAGCTCCGCGCCGCAGCCGGAGCTCCCGAATGCCCAATCTGTCACCAGCCGCTCACCCCCGAGCACGTCGAGCGCGTTCTCCAGGAGTCGGCGGAGCGACGGCGGGCGATGGGCGACCGGTTCCGAGCGCTCCGCGCCGAGGCCAGCCAGCTCACCGAGGAGGCGGACGAAATCACCAAGGAAGCGGACCGCGCCCAGCAAGAGCTGGAAAAGGAGGCCCGCGCCGACCAACAACGGCTTGTTCTCCTGGAGACGACCCGCCGGGCAGCGGAGGAGGCGAGCCGAGCGATCCCCACCCTCGAGGAGGAAATCCGAGCGACCGAGGAGCGCCTCGCGCGGGAGGAGTTCGGCGAGGCGATCCGTAAGGAGCTCCGCCACCTCGACGACGAGTTGGCAGCCCTCGGCTACGACGCTGCCCGCCACGAGACGCTGCGGAGCGGTATCGCCGCCCTTCAGGACGCCGAGGCAGCGTGGTTCGAGGTGCAAAGGGCAGCCCAGCAAGCTGCCTGGCTGAGGGACCGGCTCACCCAACTCGCGGAAGACCGCCGCCGGCTCGAATCGGAGCAGCAGCAGACCGCAGCACGCCTCTCCGAACTGCAGCAGACCCTCGCGACCTGCGAGGACGTCCGTCCGCGCCTCGAAGAGGTAGAAGCGCGTCGAGCATCCCTCCAGGCGGAGCTGAACGAGGCCAACACCGCCTTCGGACGGCTGGAAGAGCGGCGCCGGCTGCTGGAGGCGATGGCAGCCGAAGCGGCCGAGCTCCGCGACCGTCTCACCTCCCTGCGCGAACAAGCCGACCTCTACGCCGAGCTGGCGAAGGCGTTCGGTCGCGACGGCGTTCAGGCGATGCTCATCGACGAGGCCGTACCGCGCATTCGCGAGATCGCGAACACCCTCCTCGACCGCATGACCGGCGGTCGAATCCACGTGGACATTCGCACCCAGCGCGAGCTCGTCTCGAAGCAGGGGAAGCAGCAGGAGACGCTCGAAATCCGCGTGAGCGACGAGCTGGGCAACCGCGCCTACGAGATGTACTCCGGAGGCGAAGCCTTCCGGGTCGATTTCGCGCTTAGGATAGCCCTTGCGAAGATGCTCGCCGAGCGCTCGGGTGCCACCCTGGCTACCCTGATCGTCGACGAGGGGTTCGGGACGCAGGACCGAGACGGTATCGACCGGCTGGTGGAGGCCCTGAACGCCATCGCGCCGGAGTTCCGCCTCATCCTCGTCGTGACCCATCTCGACGAGCTGAAGGAGCGGTTCGAGCGCCGGATCGAAGTGCAGAAGGACCCCGAGCGGGGCTCAGTCGCGCGGGTCGTGTGAGCGCCCCGGCGCGCGTTGCCGCGCTCCCGCCCGGTTGGTAGATTGGCGATGGACGCCCGCGACGGTGCGGGCGGCGGAGTCCGCGGCAGGGTAGCTCAGCTGGTCAGAGCGCACGACTCATAATCGTGAGGTCGGGAGTTCGAGCCTCCCCCCTGCTACGACCGTTCAGGAACCGCGTCCCCGGTGCAGAGGTGCCAGCCCTGAGCGAGAAGTGTCCGCGCGAGGCGTGCGCCGGGGCAGTGTGCCACGACCACCCGACCATCGAAGACCCCGTAGACGCGCGTGAACCGCTTTCCGTCTCCGGCGATGGACTCCCAGAGGTCCCGGAAAGCGGCTCGTTCGGCTGGCGTGGGTTGGACAGGCCTGTCCCCGGGCAGGTCGCGCCACGACACGGCGCGCAAGAGCGCGGCCACCGACTCCACGCCGAAGCGGACTTCCTCGACCACCGTTGCCGGCAGGCCGAGCTTCGCGGCCTGGTCGGCGACGCACCGCATCACTGCTGCCTCCCAGGCGTCGACGCGAGACCGCGTCGGCGCGGACAGGGCCGCCATGGCAGCGGCGACCTGCTCGTCGCGCAGGGCGTCCTCCATCGCCTCGACGGCCTCGAACAGCCGCTCGGCGAAGCCCTCGGGCGTCTTCGACAGGAGGATTCGGCGGTCATCGACCGCGACGACCCGACGGGCGCCTTCGACGCCCCGTTCAGCCAGCCAGACGTCCAACCCTTCCGGTCTCATCCCGTCTCCGCCACGGCGTGGGGCCCGACCACGAGCACCGGGACCGGGGCCTGACGGATGACGCGTTCGGCTACGCTCCCGAAGAGCGCATGAGCGAGGCCGGCGCGGGCCCGCGTGGCCATGGCGATGCCATCGGCGCCCAGCCGCGCCGCCGCAGCGGCGATGGCAGCCGCCGTGTCCTTCGCACCATCGACCTCCACCCGCACCACCACCCCCGGAAAGTACCGCCGTGCGACCTCGCGCAGGTAGTCCTCACGCTCCGCGTGCACTCGTGCGAGGGCCTGCGTTCGGTCCTCGGCTGGCCTCGGTCGGGGCTCCTCGACCGTGAGTCGCTGCCCCATGACGGTCCCGGCAGGCGCGATGGGTTCGCCCAGCGGCGCCGTCGAAGTGGGCACGGCATGAACCTCGTCGGGATGGACCACGTGGTAGAGGACGACGTCGGCATCCAGAGTCCAAGCGAGCGCCGCGATCGTCGGGCACACACGTTCGCCCGCCTCGGTTCCATCGAGCGGTACGAGGATTCGCATTGCCCTGCCCTCCCCTGTGATGGGCGGTAGCGTACCGGAACCGGCATGCCGATGCGACGCCGAACGACGGGTCGCGCGGGTACCGAACGGACACCGTTTCGGCGGTACCGGCAGGCGCCCAATGTGGTGTAGGATGACAGCGCGGTGTCGTTGGCAATTCCAACGGCGGAGGGCCTGCTGCCGGGAGCGGGGCGCGTGCCCCGCCTGCCGCGTGACCTCCTGCCGCGGCCGCGGCTCATCGACCGGTTGCACGCTGCCATCGGGAGCGGGCTCATCGTCGTTCAAGCGCCTGCTGGATACGGCAAGACGACGCTGCTCGCGAGCTTCGTCAGCGATAGCTCGCTCCAGTTCGAGCCTATCTGGCTCACCGCCGACGCGACCTGCCGAACGCAGGAAGGGTTCGCCGACCGGTTCGCGGCAGCGGCCCTCGGTGCGGACGCCTGGGCACCAGTGAGCATCACGCTCGGCGAGGACTATCGTTCGTACCTCGCCGCCGTGCTTCACCGGTGGCGCGAGCGGTGCGACCGGCCCCCCATCATCGTGCTCGATGCGCTCGAGGAGCTCGGCGCCGATGCACCGGCATGGGCGCTTGTGGACTGGCTGGCGGAGGCCGTGCGCGATTGGGGCGAACTCGCGCTCGTGTCGCGCGAGCCCATTGCCCGAAGGGCGCTGGACCGTCGTCTCGCCTCGGGCGAATCGCTGGTGCTCGGCCCGAACGAGCTCCGGTTCACCGCAGAGGAGTTGGAAGAGCTGTGTCGCAGACGGGAAGCCGCCGTCGACCCGCAGGAGTTGCTCGAGCTGACAGGGGGCTGGCCCGTGGCGGTCATGAGCATCCTGCGGGGGGCGGTTCCCCTCGAAGGAGCGAGGCGGGCGCTCGCCGGAAGCACCTGGGACCGGTACCTGCTGGCCGAGGTCTGGCGGTCGGTTCCGAGCCCCCTACGGCCGGTGCTCCTCCGCCTTGCGCTCCTCCCGGCATGCGAACCCGATGTCGCCGTGGCTGTCGTCGGCTCCGAGGCGTGGGAGGCTGCAGCGCGCTGGGCCCAGGAGGTTGGGCTCATGGCCGAACCGCACGGGCGCGGCGGACTGCGTCTGCTCCCGCCGCTGCGCGACTTCCTGAGGCATGAGTTCGGGCGAGTCGACCCGGCGGGGATGCGGGAAGCGTCCCGGCTTGCGGTCGAGGCGTACCTGTTTCGGGGCAACGCCTTCCTCGCGCTTGCAACCGCAACGGAGCTCCGCGCCGAGGAGGAGGTGGAGCGCGTCCTCCGTTCGCACGCTCGGGAGCTCATCGAGCGGGGCGCGTTCGACCTGCTCACGAGAGCGTTCGCCTTGGTGCGTGCGGAGCGGTTGGAAGGAGACGCGGTCCTCCGGGGCCTCCGCGCCCGAGCGTGGTCCCTGGGCGGCGATGCACGGCAGGCGCTCGAGGAGGGGCGAGCGTTGGCCGAGGACCCGTGCGCGCCGGCGGAGGCGCGGTTCCACGGGCTGCTTGCCGCCGTTCGTGCCGCCCGCTTACTCGGCCGCCAGCGCGAGGCGCTCGACCTCCTGCAGCGGGCGGCGGAGCTGGCAGGCCAGCTCGACACCGCGGCCCAGCGAGAGCTCGCATGGTATGAGGCCCATACCCTCCTCGCCCTCAATTCCGAGTTCTCGCGGGCTGAACGGCTGTTGCTCTCCGTAGCTCAGGCAGAGATGCAAGGACCGCTCGCCTTGCTGGCGCAGTCAGCGCTCGGCCAGTCGCTCGGCATGCGAGGTGACATCCCCCGCGCCATCGAATGCCTCTCGAAGGCTGCCGTCGGATGGAGAGCTCTTGAATCCCTCGGCAATCTCCCCTGGGTCCTCAACAACCTCAGCATGGCTCACCTCGCTGCCGGCGATACGGCCAGCTCCGTGGAAGCGGCGAAAGCGGCGCTTGCCGCGGCGCGGGCCGCTCGCAACCGGAGAGCGTGCGCTTATGCGATGGCCTCACTGGGCGACGCCCTTCTCGCGGACGGAGCCGCCGATGCTGCCGTCGCCTGTTACCGAAAAGCACTCGACGAGTGCCAGGAGCGCGTCGCAGACGAGGCCCTCGCGGCGATGGTCATCGCCGGACTGTCGGCCGCGTCCCTCGCCCGCGGCGACCTCGTGCAGGCGGACGTGTACGCCAAGCGCGCGAACCTTATCGCGGAGACGCTCGGCAGTCCGTACGAACTCGCCGTGTGCCGGCTCCAGGCGGGGATGGTAGCCAGCGCGGCTGGCAACCACGTTGCGGCCCTCGCCGCCTGCGACGAGGCCGTGGCCCTAACGAAGCGGATCGAAGCCTTCGGGCTCCTCCGTCAAGCCCTGTACCGCCGCGCGATGGCCGCCTTCCGCGCAGGTAAGAGGGCTGCCGCCGAGGCCGACGTTCACGAGCTGGCAACCCTGCTCGAACAGCCGTGGCAAGCGGCCGCGGTGGCGCTTCTGGCCCGGGAGGACCCGCTCTTCGCCCAGTGGGCTGCCTCACGGGACGTCCTTCCTCCCTTCGCCCGTGAGCGTCTCCGGACGGCCACCTTCGCCGCCGGCACCGAACCGGACCCCGGGGCCTTCGCGCCCTACCCGTCGATCCGGGTCGAGTCCCTCGGGAAGCTCATAATCTACAAGGAGGGACACGTCGTTCCCGAGGCCGCCTTCGCGAGCGCCAAGGCGATCGAGTTCTTCCTCCTCTTCCTGGCCCGTCGGGAAGGGCTGGCCAAGGAGCAGGCGGTCGTCGAGCTGTACCCCGACTTGCCGCCTGCGCGCTGCAACAGCGCCTTCCACTCCAACCTGTACCGGGTCCGGAAGGCCCTCTACCCCGAGTGCATCGTGAAGCGGGGGCACACCTACCTACTGAATCCCGACGGCGAATTCGTGTGGGATGTGGACGAGTTCCGGCGCACGCTCGAAGCTGCCCGCCAGGCGCCCGCTGGCTCGCGCAAGCGGGCGGAGCTCTTCGAGGAGGCGGTGCGCCGGTACCACGGTCCCTTCGCCGCGACGGTGCAATCCGAATGGGCCGCCACCCTGCGCGCGGAACTGGACCGAGGGGCCGTGGAAGCGCTGGCTACGCTCGCCGGATTCCACGCCGCCCGTGGCGAGTTCGAGACGGCTGCCGGCTATCTGGAGCGGGTCCTAGCCGCCGATCCCCTCAACGACGAGGCCGCCTACCACCTGGCTCGGTTCCGGGCACAGGGCGGGAACGCCATGGCGGCGCTGGCCGTTATCGACCGCTTCGCGGAGGTCCTCCGTCGCGAGCTGGGAGAGGAGCTCCCCGAGCGGCTGCGCCGGCTGCGGCGGGCGATCGCGACGGGCGCTGCCAGCTGAAACCCTCCCGCGAGAATTTCGCGAGAAGCAGCTCCGTAGCCTCCAGCTGCCCAGAAAGAGAGAACCGGGCACGCGAAGGAGGAACGGATGAAGGCACGACTCATCACCGCCGCGCTGGCCGCCGCCGCTCTCGCCGCCGTGGCCCTGGGTGGTGCCGCACCCTGGATGCACTACTAGGGAGCAGCGGAAGGTACCATTCCACACCGCGGATGAATGCCAACGATGCCGCGCGGGGGCTCGCGAGACTTCGGCGGATGTCTCGCGAGCCCTTGGCATTGCTCGGCGCACTCTCCCTCTTCTTCCTGCAAGACCTCGCGATATCGCGAATCGGGCCCGAAAGCTCGCTGGCATGGCTCCGGGCTTCCGCCTTCTTCGCGGCGACCCTCCTGTTCGTCGCTTTGGCCCTCGTCTTGCGGCGATACGTCGCCGCATGGGTCGTGGCCGCCGGCATCCTGATGAACTTCATTCCCATGGCAGCTCACGGCGGGCTGATGCCCATCGCCTACGAGGTCATCGCGGCGACCGGCGAATTCCCAGAAGTCACGCCCGCGACCATCGGCTCCCAAGTGGAGAACTCGAAGGATGTCGTCCTCTGGCGTGAGGACGTGCGCTTCTACTTCCTCTCCGACCGGTTCTTCGTATCGGTGCCCGTCTACGGCCCCAACATCTACAGCTTGGGGGACTTCGTCGCCTTCGGTGGCGTCGCGCTCGGCGTGGCCGAGCTAGCCCTCTACGCTGCGACCGGTAACCTGCCCCTCGCGGCGGCGGCACGCTCCCTCCGCCGCCTTCCGAAGCGAGCTCCCTCCCCGAGCTGAGCCCAAGGGTCGCTGCTCGAACTTCTCAACTATCGTAAACCTCTCGATGATTCCCCTTCCCCGATAAGTTTTTTGTGGTAGCCTAGCTTCGGCCGGCCAAGCATTCCGAACCGAGGAGAGGCATTCGACGACGATGCTCCGCCAGTTCCGTTTCGCGTCTCGGAAACGGCTTCTCACCCTCACCATCGCCGTCGTCGCTACCGCAGCCCTTGCCGCCTGCGGGGGCGACGACGCCGAGCCCACACCGGCCGTCACGCCGACCGCGGCCGCGGCGACCGAAACGGCGGCCGCGGAGCCGACGCCCGCGCCCGCCTTCCCCTTGACGATCACCGACTCCTTGGGCCGGAGCGTCACCATCCCCGCGAAGCCCGAACGGGTGGTGGCGATGAGCCCCTCCGTGGTGGAGACGCTCTTCGCCCTCGGCGTCACACCGGTAGGACGCCCCGAGACGGCGAAGTACCCGCCCGAGGCCCAGAACGTGGAATCCTTCGGCACGAGTTACCAGCCGAACCTCGAGCGGATCGCCGGGATGCGGCCCGACCTCGTGATCGCCGATGCGACCATTCAGGCCCAACTCGTTCCCGCCCTCGAGGGCCTCGGAGCGCCGGTGGTAGCTATCGATTTCAGCGGCGTCGACCGGGTCATCGAATCGCTGCGGACCATCGGCCGCCTGGTGGGCGTGCCGGAGAAAGGCGAGGAGCTGGCCAAGGAGATCGAGGACCGCATCACTGCTGTCACCAGGAACCTCCCCGCACAGCGGCCGAAAGTAGTCGCCATCATCGCCGCGGGCCCCGAGCAGTACTTCGCAGCCAAGCCGAGCTCCTACATCGGCACCATCATCGAGAAGCTCGGGGCCGAGAACATCGTCTCGGAAGACGAGCCCGTGGGCCGGGTCGCAGGCTACACCAACCTCAGCCAGGAGCGACTGGTCCAGGCCAACCCCGACGTCATCATCTTCATCAATCCGGTTCCGGGCGCGCCGCCGCTCTCGCAGACACTCCGAAACAACCCGGCCTGGGCGGGCCTGAAGGCTTTCCAAGAAGGGCGCGTGTTCGACGCCGATCCCGTGATTTATGTCCAGTCCGCCGGGCCGCGAGTCGTGCAGGCCATCGATGAGCTCGCCAAGCTCTTCTATCCGAGCAGCCGCTGAGCCGAGGTTCGGGTTCGCCGGGAGCCGGGGCCGCGCCGCGGCGTGGCTCCGGCTCCTTCTGCTTACGGCCCTCCTCGCACTCGTGATGATGGCCGCCATCGGCACGGGCCCGCTCCTCTTCTCTCCCTCGGAGGTCGTGCGGGCGCTCGTCTCTTCCCACGACTCCCTCGCGCACACCGTCGTCTGGGACCTCCGCCTCCCTCGCGTGCTGCTGGCGGTCTTCGTGGGGGCGAATCTCGCGGTGAGCGGAGCGCTCCTCCAAGGGGTGACACGCAATCCCCTCGCCGATCCTTACCTCCTCGGCATCTCCGCTGGCGGCGTCTTCGCCGCCGTCGCCACCCTCACCGTGCTCCCGGGCATCGGCCCCGAATGGCGCGCCGCGGTAGCGTTCGGGGGCTCCTTGGCGGCAGGCGGGTTCACCTATCTAGCCGCCTGGAAGGGAGGCATCTCGCCGACGCGGCTCATCCTGTCGGGCGTGGCGCTCTCGTCCCTCCTCACCGCCTTCACCTCGACCCTCCTCGTCACATCCACGACCTCAGCGCAGATCGCCGTCAGCTGGTTGGTCGGCGGGTTCTTGGGCCGTGGATGGGACCACTTCGCCTGGCTTTGGCCGTACTCCGCTGCCGGGCTTTCGGGAGCGCTGCTTGCGTCCCGGCACGTGAACATCATCGTCCTTGGCGACGAGGTCGCCACCAGCCTCGGACAACGGGTCGAGCGGGTACGCCTTCTCCTCGTGGCTGTGGCGGCACTGCTCGCCGGGAGCGCGGTCTCCGTCGCCGGGCTGATCGGGTTCTTCGGGCTGGCGGTGCCGCACATCGCGCGGTTCCTCTTCGGCTCCGACTATCGGCTCGTCATCCCGGCCTCGGCACTCCTCGGCGCCCTCCTGATGGTCGTTGGCGATACGGCGGCGCGCACCATCCTCGACCCCCGCGAGCTGCCGGTCGGCGTCCTCACCGCGGCGATGGGGGCGCCCTTCCTGCTCTACCTCGTGCGGAGGCGGGCATGAACGTTCTCGAGGCACACGCTCTCGAGCTGGGATACGAACGGCGCACGGTCGTATCGGTACCCCACTTGGCCATTGAGGCCGGCGCGTTCCTGGTCATCGTGGGCCCGAATGGCTCCGGGAAGTCGACCCTGTTGCGCGGCCTGGCACGGGCCCTGCGTCCGAAGACAGGCGCGGTCCTGCTCGACGGTAAGGCAATCGCCCGTCTACGGCCGAGGGAGATCGCCCGACGGCTTGCGCTCCTGCCGCAAGCGCCCATCGCGCCGCCCGATATCACCGTCGAGGAGCTCGTGTGGCGCGGCCGTCACCCCCACCTCGGCTTCTTCGGGCTCGCCAAGCCGGCCGATCGCGACGCGGTCGAATGGGCGATCAGCGCAACCGACCTCGGACCGCTACGCGGCAGGCCGGTGGGGCAACTCTCCGGCGGAGAGCGCCAGCGAGTTTGGATTGCCATGGCCCTGGCGCAGCAGCCGGGCGTTCTCCTCCTCGACGAGCCGACCACCTACCTCGACATCGGCCATCAGCTCGAGGTGCTGTCGCTCCTCGAACGGCTCAACAGGGAACACGGGCTTACCCTCCTGCTCGTGCTCCAGGACCTGAACCAGGCGGCACGGTTCGCGCGTCGGCTCATCGTGATGCAGCAGGGGCACATCGTCGCCGACGGCCCGCCGGCCGATATCCTGACCGCCGACCTCTTGCGGGATGTCTTCGGCGTCGAAGGGGAGGTCGTACGGCGAGACGGGCAACCGCCGCTGGTGCATGCCCTTCGTCCAGCCCCGCGTTCCGACCATCCGCGCTAGCGGAAGGCGCGGAAGAACGCCCGCACATCCTCGAGGAGGAGGTCGGGCTCCTCCAGGGCGGCGAAGTGCCCGCCACGCGGCATCTCCGTCCAACGCTCCAGCCGGAAGAACGGTTCGACCCACCGCCGGGGAGCGACCCACGGCTCCTTCGGGAACACTGCTACAGCCGTCGGAACCTCGATCCGCTTCGACGGGACGATGCTCGAACGGTCGCGGAACGCTTCGTAGTACAGCCTCGCCGCGCTGGCAATGCTGTTCGGCGCCCAGTAGAACATGAGGTTCGTCAGCAACGTGTCCTTCCCGAACTTGGCGTCGACGTCCCCGCCGCAGTCGCTCCAGGTCCGGAACTTCTCGACGATCCAGACGGCGAGCCCGGCGGGCGAGTCCGCTTGAGCGACGGCGAGAGACATGGGCTTCGTGCCCTGAATACGGCTGTAGCCCGTTTCGAGGGCATCCCATAGGGCCCGGCGTTCGACGACCTCCCGCTCCTCGGGTCGAAGCTCGGACGGCTGCGGCACGACGACGAAGTTGAGGTGGAGGGCGCGCACCTCATCGGGAACGAATTCGGCCATCTTCGTCGAGACGATGGCCCCCCAATCGCCGCCTTGAAGCCCCCATCGCCGGTAGCCGAGGACATCACGCATCAGCGTCCGAAAGGCACGGGCGATGCGGGCAGGGCTCCAGCCCGGCTCCTGAGGCTTCCCGCTGAAGCCGTACCCCGGAAGGGCAGGGATGACGACGTCGAAGGAGTCTTCCGGGGCTCCGCCGTACGACGCGGGGTCGGTGAGGGGCCCGATGAGCCGGTAGAACTCGTAGATCGAGCCGGGCCACCCGTGAACGAGCATCAAGGGGAAGGGACGCGGTCCCTTCCCCCGAACATGCCAGAAGTGAATGTCGACGCCGTCGACGGTGGCGAGGTATTGCGGGTAGGCGTTGAGCGCGGCTTCGTGGCGTCGCCAATCGTAGCCGTCGGCCCAGTAGGCGCAGAGCTCCCGCACGTAGCCGATGTCGGCGCCGTAATCCCAGCCCGTGCCCGGGATCGCGTCGGGCCAGCGCGTGCGCCTCAGGCGTTCGCGGAGGTCAACCAGGACGTCGTCGGGGACGGCGATGCGATACGGTCGTGGCTCCATGAGGCCCCATCATACGGGCCCTAGGAGCCTCCATGAACCTAGGCGAGCTGTGCCGCCAGCGCCTCCGCGTCGGCGAAACCGAAGTTCACTGCCCGCACCCGGCGTTCGCCGTCGACCACCACCGTCGAGGGCACGGTGAGGATGTTGAACCGGCGCACGACCTCGGGCGCCTCCAGCGCGTGCACCTTTCGCACGAAGACGCCTCGCTCCCGCTCGAGCCGGACGAGGGCCGGCTCCTGAAGCTGGACGCACTGGGCGCACCGCTCGCTCCACACGTAGATGATGCTCGGCCGGCCCGGAGGCAAGCCAAGGCGGTCGGCGAGGTCACCGAGGTGTGCGCCGCGATGCCGTGCAGCGAGGTTTCGCGACCAGGTGCGCACCCCGGCCGCCCCGGCGCAAACCAGCCCCAGGATCCCGGCAGCGGCGACGAGGCGCAGGAGTTCGTCCATGGCTATCGGGCCTCCGCGGAGCGGGGCAGGAGGCCGGCGCGCTCGAGCTGGAAGTAGAGGAAGCAGCCCGCGCAGAATCCGAAGAGGAGGTTCACCAGGGCGAGCGCGACCACGAGCCAGGCGAGAGCCCAGCCAACGAGCGGGGCACTCAGCAACAGAGCCAGGAAGCTCCCGAGAAGGAACGTCCCTCCCAGACCTTGCGCGAAGCGGTGGGGTGTCGGGTCCTCGTCGACCGGCCGGGGCCTGAGAAGCCCGAGCCGGACCGCCCCGTGGCGGTATACCTGTTTGAAGAGGGAGAGTGGCTCCCACGCCGTGCCGGCGAGCATCACCGCCGCGACGGCGAGGATCAGCCATCGCCCGGGACCGTCACCCAGCACGAAGGCAGCGACGACGCCCGCGACGATGCAAGCTTGATTGAAGCGGAGCGCGTTCCGGTCGACACGCGGCATAGGCGCATTGTCGACCTTCTCGCTCTACTTTGTCAAGCGACCCCGGGGCCTTCCCGCGCCTTGACCCGGCACGGAACGCCTTCGCACAATTGGCACGGGTGCTGAGGTAGCTCAGTTGGTAGAGCACCGCACTGAAAATGCGGGTGTCCCCAGTTCGAATCTGGGCCTCAGCACCATCGTTGTCTCCTTCCTAGCGACCCCTCCATTGCGGCTCGCGCTTCTCGGCGAAAGCCCTGGGGCCTTCGATAGCATCCTCGCTCCGCCTCCGGCGCTCCTCCCACTCGAACCGCGCTTGCGCCGCCTCGGGGAGGGTCATGTCGAGCCCGCGCATTGCGGATTCCTTGGTCGAACGCACGGAGAGCGGCGCGCACCGGAGGATATCCTCGACCCACCGGTCCACCGCAGCATCGAGCTCGGCCAGGGGCACGACCTCGTTCACGATCCCGATTTCGTATCCCCTCCGCGCCGAGAAGTGCCGCCCGGTCAGCATGTAGCCCATCGCCACCTTCAGCGGCACTTGACGCGGGAAGCGATGGACACCGAGCGCCCCTGCGATGAGCCCCCGACGCGGCTCGGGCAGGCCGAATTCGGCGTGTTCCGCCGCCACGATGATGTCGCAGGCTAGGGCAAGCTCGAATCCACCGCCCAGCGCGTACCCGTTCACCCGCGCGATGATCGGCTTGAACAGGTCGAAGCGGTGCGTGAGCCCTCCGAAGCCGCCCTTCGGGAAGGTGATGCGCGGCCGCTGGTCCGCCGGGAGGCGCGAAATCTCCGCCGTCCACTTCAAGTCGTTCCCCGCGCTGAACGCTCGGTCCCCCTCGCCCGTGAGGACAGCGATCCACAGGTCGTCGTCGGCCGCGAAGTCATCCCAAACCTGGTCCAGCTCTTCGTTCGCGGGCCCGTGGAGCGCGTTCATGACCTCCGGTCGGGTAATCGTGACGTAGGCGACGTGACCCTTCTTCTCGTAGCGGCAGAACTGCATGCGATGCTCCTTCTCTGCGTTTGATGATCCGCCAGCGCCGGTCACTCCCCCGGCAGGCGGACGACGCCTCCTCGAACGAGCTCTGCGATTTCGCCTTCACTGAGCCCAGCCCAGGCGAGGATAGCCGCCGCGTCGGCCGAGAACATCGGTGCCGGACGAGGCGCCCCGACGCTCGCCGGCTCCATCCGCACGGGCGGCTTCGGCTGGCGTATCGGTCCCACGGCCGGATGCTCCAGCGTGTAGAAGAGGTCGTTCTCGGCCGCCTGGGGATGGTCGAAGACCTCCTCCGTGAGCAGCACCGGGACAGCGGGGACATCGGCGGCTTCGAGCCGTTGGAGCCATTCCGCCGTCGTGCGCTCGCGGAATGCCGCCTCGAATCGGCGCATCTTCGCCTCGTGCTCCTCGGCAGGGAGCGCGGCGGCAAGCTCGAAGACCTCCCCCTGCACCGCGGGGTCGTCGATCCCGAGCACCTCGCACAGCTTCCGCCGCTGCCGGTTGTTGAGGCAGGCGACGGCGATGAGCGAATCCGCCGTCTGGTAAACACGGTAGTACGGCGCCGTCGCCCGCTGGAGGCCGAGCCCGGTCCGAAACGTGAGCATCTCCTCGTAGGTGCGCCCATGCTCGCGCGCAGCGTGGACAGCGGCGAGCATGCGTTCCCGCGGCTCGCGGTCGTACCGCTCGAGCTGAAGCATCGGGCGGTACTGGATTGCCAGGCCGACGGCGAACAAGGAGAGCTCGATTCGCTGGCCTTCGCCCGTGAGGGCCCGCCGATACAGGGCGGAGGCGATGGCGAACGCCGCGTACATCCCGGTCGAGAGGTCGGCCGGGGCGAAGGACGTGATCCCGACCGGCACCCCTCGCTCGACCTTCCGCTCGAAATCCATCATCCCGGTGAGGGCCTGCACGAGGAGGTCGAAGCCCGGACGTCCCGAGTAGGGCCCCCGTTCGCCGAACGCCGTGATGGAACAGTAGATGATGTCCGGCCGCAGTCGGGCCACGTCTTCGTACCGCAGGCGAAGGCGTTCGAGGGTCGAAGGCCGGTGGTTGACGACCACGACGTCGGCTTTGGGCACCATGCGGTCGAAGACGGCTCGCCCTGCGGGCTTTTCGAGGTCGAGGGCGATGCTCCGCTTGCCGCGATTGACGCCAATGAAGTAGCGGCTTTCCCGGCCGACCACCGGTTGCTGGCGGCGCCAATGGTCTCCCTCGATCGGCTCGACCTTGATGACGTCGGCGCCCAGGTCGGCGAGCATCATCGTCCCGTAAGGACCGGCGACGTACTCGGTGAGGTCGAGCACGACCACACCCTCGAGCGGCGCCCCGCCATGGACGGGGATCATGGCCGGGCCCCCTCCACCGGCCGAGCGTGACGCACGCCACAACCCAAGCGTCCTCCCTGCGCGATGCTTCTGCCCATGACGCGCCCGTGCGCTGTGTTCGTGTGGCTGGGTGCGGCGGCCGTCATCGGTGCCGCCATCGGCTCGCAGCGAGCCCTTCGGAGCAGCGAGGGCGAGCAGAGCCACATGGCTGGGCGGTCATCGGCCGAGTGCATGTTCCTCCTCGACGCCAACGGCGTTCCCGGGTTCGCGTGGTCGGACACGGGCGAGCCCTGTGGGGAGCACCCCCACGGGCCGTTCCCCGACGGCGTGGATTCTACGCCAGCTGGTCGAGGTATTCGCTGAGCCCGTACCCCACCCGCTGGCCATCGAGAAGGTACTCGGTCATCCCCTCGCCGATGTGCGTCAGATGACCGGCGCGCCGGTTCCGGAGGGGAATGAAGCCGCGCACCGTACCCTCGACCCGGTGCTTCGTTCCATCCTCCAGCGTGACGATGGCGCGAAGGGCGCGGTGGTAGTTCGTCCCCGGCTCGTATTCGGATTCGAGTTCGACGTCGGCGATGCGCCGAAGCTCATCGCCGTAGTGGAACACGCCACCCTTCCGGTCGCCGACGACGGAGATCACCATTCCGAGGTCGTCGCCGAAATTGCCGGTGATCCACCGGTAGTCGGCGATCGACTGCCAATACCGCGGGCCCCAGGAGTGGTCGCGCAGCCCGTAACCCCGGAGCGGCATGGGTTCCTCCCCTTCGAGCTGGACCGTGCCGGTGACGCGCATGTGCTGCTCGTAGTGGGCACGTGCGAACTCGTTATCGCTCTCGCCGGGCTGGGCCACATGCCCGTAGATGGGCCCGACTCCCTCGTGGAGGAGGTCGATCACAAGTCGCCGGTGGGGGTTCTCCTTGAAAGCGCTCGAGGGGTCCCGCATGGCGCGAGGGTCGCGGAGGTACACCACCGAGCCGTCATACACGGTTCGGAGCCGCTCCCCCGGCTCCAGCACATCGACGCGCAGGCCGCCGGCGTTCCAAGCATCGTTCGAGGTGATTTGGGGCCGCTTGAAGTTGAAGAGGGCCGACCCGTCAGGCTGGAACACCACGACGGTTACTTCCGCGTACCCCTCGTTCGCCCGATTCCCGATTCGGAGGAAGCCGCCGAGCTGCCGCTCCCGGTCGAAGAAGTTGAAGTAGACCGATTCGTTGAAGTGCTCCTCCGGACCGAGGGGGTGGGGGTAGTCGTCTTCGGGCCGGACGTTACCGTAGATTCGCACCATCGCACTCCCTCCAAACGCCCTGTTGGGCGTCGGGGCGATTGTACGCCGTTACTTTGGGCGGTGCGAAGCTTTTCCGCCGGAGGGCTGCCGGCGTGCGAACGACCCGCGAATGCCAACCTGGCCGAAGCGGCCTACTGGAAGAGGCGGAATCCTGGCGAGTCCGCGATCGCGTTGCCGAGCATGCTCAGGGCGGTGACGGCAGCCAGGGCGACGAAGGCGAGGATGAGGGCGTACTCCGCGAGGCTCTGGCCCTCATCGCGGAATCGCCATGCCTTGCGGTCGCGTACCCGGCCGGGCGTTCTGCGCAGCGCGTCCACGTTTGCTCTCCCTTCTGCGGTCCGTCCTCCCTACTGCTCACATTCGACACTCCGGAGCGGGGGCAACGGGAACTGCAGGAGGAGAAGGCGTTGCACCGGCGTGATCGGCCACGGCCTCGGAACCCCGCATGGCCATCCAAATCTCCAAAGGCACGTCGGTGATCACCGTTGTCGCTCCGAGTTCGAGGAGCCGACAGACGAGGTCGATGGTCTCTTGGCCACGAAAGCTCCGAACCGTCCAGGCCGCGAGGGCGACACCCCGCTGAGCGAGCTCCCTTCCGAGCGGCAGCCCGAGCTCTCCAATCCTGAGGATGGTTCCGATGTCGACCATTAGCTCGACGCACCCGGGGACGAGCGCCAGGAGGTCGTCGAGCCGGGCAGCCAGGTACCGTTCGAAGCTCCAGCCGCGGTCGCCGGCGTAGGCGGCGTCGTCCCGGAAGCCCCAGGTCCCGGTGCGGCGGGGAGCGCCGGCCGTCCACCAACGCGGTGCGGACGAAGGAACGTAGCGGAGATGCAGCCAGGGGTCGAAGGCGACCGTCAGCCCCTCCGTCGCAAGCATGCGCAGGTTCCAGTGGGCCTGCGAACCCACGATGACGTTCGGTCCCAGGGGCCGGAGCACTTCGGCCAGCGCCCGCACCTCGCCGGGCGTCATCGGTCCCCGGCGCTTCAAGTCCACCTGGAGAAGGCAGCCCCAGCCAGCGAAGAGCGGCACCACTTCGGCGAGGCGCGGTAGGTGCGGAACCTCTTCGGAGGCGACGGTCCGAGCCGGAACCTTCCGGCCTCGCACCTGGAAGATCTCGTCGTGACTGAGAACTGGGACGTCGTCGGCCGTGAACGTCACGTCGAGCTCGACCCGCTGGGCTCCAGCTTCGACGCAGGCTGCAATGCTGCTCAGCGCGTTGGGAGGGTCCCCTTCGGTGAGCCGTCCCTGGTGACAGGTGAGAACCGCCCGTCGCCCACGATGGGCGACGGAGAAGAGCGGCTCCTCATCGACCCCCACACTCATACGATGCACGCGGTTGTGTTAACAAGCGAGGGCGGAGAGGATCGGGTCGATGGACGACGCTGCCTTGGCGGCCGAACGGCTCCGCATCTACGCCTTGCAGGACGGCGCCGTGCGCGCGCGGACGCTCGCGTTCTGTCTCCGTATCGGTCTCTTCGACGTCCTGGAGGAGCGCCCCCTCACCTCGGAGGAGCTCGCCGAGCGCTTCGGTTTGGCCCCCCGGGTGTATCCAACGCTGCTGGCCTTCCTCGCTGCGCAGCGGCTCATCGAGCGCGGCCCGGACGGCCGTTGGCGGAACACGCCCACTGCCTCGCACTTCCTGGTGAGAAGCAGCCCCCGGTATGTCGGCGGGCGGGCGCTCCTCTTCGACGGCTTCTACGAAGCGATCGGGCATCTGGACACCGCCCTCGCCACCGGCCGGCCCTGGACTCCCGCGGGCCAACACGACATGTTCGCCGGTTTCTCGCCCGAAGAGCAGCGCTGGTTCGCCGAGGGGATGCTGGCGAACGCCATCCACGGCGGGGAAGCCCTCGTACGGACCGTGGACTTCGCGCCCTTCCGGAGGTTGCTCGACGTCGGCGGCGGCCCGGGCGGATACACCATCGCCATCCTGCGCGCACACCCTCACATGGAGGCGACGATCTTCGACCTTCCCGGCGTCGACGGCATCGCGCGGGAGAACATCGAGCGGGCAGGTCTCGGCGGCCGCGTGAGCTTCGCAACGGGTTCCTTCTTCGACGACCCTCTCCCTCGAGGGCACGACGTCCTCCTCCTCTCCAGCATCCTGCACGACTGGGAGGACGACGATTGTGCGCGCATCCTGAGGGCGTGCTACGAAGCGCTCGAGCCCGGGGGAACGATCGTCGTGACCGAGCCGATGCTGGCTGACGATTTCACCGGCCCGGACCACCCTTCGGTTTCCGGGCTGACGATGGCGCTGTTGGGGGGAAGGAACAGGACGCGGCGCGAGATCGCCGCGATGCTGGAAGCGGCCGGCTTCCGGGACACGTGGTGCGGGCCGCTGGGGGAACAGAACAGCACGGTCACGGCACGGAAGCCGCAGCTTCGCAGCAATGAGGGGCCAGTGCTAGACTCGGGGTGAGCGTCGCCGCTGGGACGGCGCTGGATGGCATCGGTGGGCCGCTAGCTCAACTGGCAGAGCAGCTGACTCTTAATCAGCGGGTTGGAGGTTCGAGTCCTCCGCGGCTCACCATTCATGCGGCCCGGCGGAAGACAACCGGCGCAGCAGCCCGTCGAATCCACTGGCGTTCGAGGGGCATCGGAACCGGGCGCGCCGCGACCAGGTGTTCCATTCCCGCGAGGATCTCGGCCCGCAAGCAGTGCTCCGCCGCGCGGAGCTGTACGAGCGAGTAGGGGACCAGCAGCGTCAGCCCCGCCGCGAATTCGGTCCAACTCCAGCCCGTCGGTCGAGTGTGCGTCGCAGCGGAGTATCCTGCCGCAGCGGCGAGCGTGATTCCGACCAGAATCCAATCGGCGAAGCCTGGCCGCGGCAGCGGCTGGCGCCGCCCCAGCCGGAGGTTCCAACCGAACTGTACCATCGAGCCCGCCGTCCGCAGCGCTGCGAGCGGGAAGGCGGCCGGCCCCAAAGCCCCGCGGAAGAGCACCAAGACCCATGCATACGCGAGCCAGACCCGGCGCCAGCGCGCCGACTGCCTCCACGTCCACCACGCCGGCAAGGGGAGGTTCACGATCGGAGCATCGGCCGGGACGGCACCCTGGCGCAGGGTCGATGCTGCCGTCAGCGGCCTTTCCTCATAGCCGTCATTCCATTGCCGTATCATAGTTTCCTCTTAGTGGATTTCCCGTAACACGGTGGGGGTTCGCTCCGTCTTTCCGGTTAGCAGGGCGCGGGGTCGAGCCGCGAGGCCCTGGAATTTGCGGGGTGGATGCCATGGAGCTGGCAGTCAACACGGCATTGCCTGCCGTGGCGGCGGTACCTCGTGCTCGCGAACAGGAGTCCGAATGGATCGACGCGCTGTTTCGGCAACATTGTGACCGCATTTTTCGCTACGTCTTCGCGCTCGTCGGGGATGCTTCGGCAGCGGAGGACGTTAGTGCGGAGGTATTCGTCCGCGCCTGGCAGCGGCGCAACGCGCTCCGGGACGAGTCCCGAGCCACAGCCTGGTTGCTGGCGATCGCTCGTCACCTCGCGACGGACTACGTCCGCGGTTGCGTGCGTCGCCGGCAGTACGAAGTTCCCCTCGGGCAGTTCGACCTCCCTCCCCCCGAGGAGGTGGGGGAGCCGGCGAGCGACGACCGCATCTGGAGATTCTTCCGACGCCTCACGACGGAGCAGCAGCAGGTGCTGTACCTCCGCTTCGTCGAGGGCCGTCCCCATGAAGAGGTGGCCAGGACCTTGGGCCGGACCCCCGGTGCCGTCCGCGCGGCGCAGTTTCGGGGGCTGGCACGAATGCGGCGCCTGCTGGAGGAAGACCATGACCGGTGAGGAGACACCGCAGGAGCGAGAGCGCCTGCTGGACCGGTGCATCGATGCCCTTCTCTCCGGGCGCTCCTGGCGGGAGGAGCTGTCGGGGAGAGGTGCCACCGGGGAAGAGCTCGAGCTCCTCATGCAGGTGGCTGAGGAGTTCCTCGAGGCGACCCGCCGGCTCCCGCCGCCTGCCCGGCACCGCTCCTTCCGGATCTGGCGCCGAATTGCCGGGGCGACGGCGGAGCTGTTCCGCTTCCGCGTCCACGCCCGCGCTTTCGAAATCCGAGCTCGCGGCAGGGCAGTAGTCGCCGCCTTCGTCGCTGCGCTCCTGGGGTAAGCCGTCAGCCGCGCGAAGAGTCCGCCGGCGCGCTGCCGGGTGGCCGGAGGAACAGGCGGACCGAACCATCACTCCGCCATGAAGGAGGACCGGGACCATGCAGGAACTCATTCGAAGGGTCGTCGTCTGGGCGCAAGCCCGCCAGCTCGAACGGGGCCAAGGCGTGATCGAGTACGCCCTCATCGTCGGTCTCGTTTCGATCGTCCTCGCCGGTGTGCTCGCCACCGCCGGCACCGGCTGGATCAATGCGGTGACGGCCGAAGTCACCGACGCGTTGAGCTAGCGCCGTTCGGAGCGGGAGGGTTCGGCCCGCCACCGGTTCGAGCCGAGCGGCCGGAACCTCTCCCGCTCCAGCCCTTCAGGAGGACGGAATGACGTGGGATGAAGTGCGCGAGGCCGGCCAGAGCGCCGTCGAGTACGCGCTCGTCATCGGCCTGGTTTCCGCCGTGGCCGCGGTGATCCTCGCACACACCGCCCCCGCTTGGCTTGAGTCCATCGTCTCGCTAGCCGACACGGCCCTCGGGGACGCCTGATGGGGGAAAGCAGGAGGTCGCACATGCCTACGGGCATCGGCGAAAAGCGGGAGCAGGGTCAGGCCGTCTTGGAGATGGCTCTGGCCGTTCCCTTCCTCCTTGCCTTCCTCTTCCTCATCGCCGACATGGCGCTGCTTGGCTACTCCTACATCAGCGTCACGAACGCGGTCCGCGAAGGGGCGCGGTGCGGAGCCGTCGGGGGCACCGATGCCGCCATCGCAGCCCGCGTCGAGAAGACGAGCGGCGGCCTCGCGAACTTCGCAGGTGTCACCTCCATCGACCGCGGGCCGGCCATCGGCGACGACATCTCCGTCACCGCCTCCTACGACTACGACTGGATAACGCCGGTCGGGCTCATCCCAGGCCTTTCGGGAACCTTCGCCTTCTCCAAGGAGGCCACGATGCGGATGGAAACGACCCCGCCGTACACGAGAGGGAGCTGCTGACCATGGCGCATCCAGCAGGTCAACGCAAGGGGCGTGGGGCGGGAGAGAGCGGCCAGATGCTGGTCACAGTGGCGCTGCTCTCGG
>Ga0197143_1000131_pt1 | contig 86093 bp, 99 predicted proteins | sample GBS70_MetaG_FD_148603 | JGI IMG/M metagenome (GOLD analysis project Ga0197143, IMG submission 148603) | Sediment microbial communities from Great Boiling Springs, Gerlach, Nevada, United States - GBS 70_MetaG | ecosystem: Environmental > Aquatic > Thermal springs > Hot (42-90C) > Sediment...
TCGAAAAATCGAAAGGGCCGCATCCTTTTCCGGCACAAGAGACCGGACTAGACTAACGGAGCATTTGGGTCGGGCCAGATTCGAACTGGCGACCTCCACGTTGTAAGCGTTCCGCAGTTTATTTCTTTGGCGTCATAGCCTCTAGACCACCGACCCTTTTATATTGAGTTTTGCTTTAATTATTTAATCTTTAGTTTTTTGAATTCAAAACCTTTTTTAATATTTTCCTTATAACCCTAGGATCTGCCTTTCCTTTACTTTCTTTAAAAACCTTACCAACCAATATATCCAAAGCTTCTTCCTTTCCCATCTTATAATCCATTATATCTTTTGAAGCACTTTCAAGCACGCTAAAAATAAAGCTTTTTATTGTTTTTTTATCTTTTATTATTTCATAACGATTTTTCATTTAATTATTATTTAATTAAAATAAAATTAAAGGGTTGGTAAAAATGCCAGCATGCAAGATATGTAAAAGAATAGTGCCTAGTTCGATTTGTCCAAACTGTAAAGAGAAGGCAGTAACAGATTTTAAAGGAATAATAATAGTTTATGATAAGAATTGTGAGTTAGCAAAAAAATTGAATATTCAAGAAGTTGGAGAATATGCTTTAAAGGTGGGTTGATTTAATGAACATTGAAATTATAGAAGATAAATACAATCCAATATTAAAAAGAAGGGAAATAAAGGCAGTAATATCTCATGAAGGAAAGCCAACCCCAAGTAAAGAGGAAATTAAAAACTTTGCTTCACAATTTTTTAATGCAGATTTGGAAAAAATTGAAATTTGCAAAATATTTTCAAAAAGAGGAATAGGAAAATCTGATATAAAAATAAGAATTTGGGATATTGAAGTTCCTAAAAAAGAAAATAAAAAACCTAAAGATAAAGGAAAATCTAAAAAAGAAGGTGAATAATAGTGGCGGAAGAAAAAGAGAAAAAAGAAAAAAAATCTCAGAAGGAAAGACCTAAATCAAAAAGTAAGCATAAAAAATCTCAAGTATGGAAGCTTTATGAAATTAAAGATGGAAAGGTTATAAGAAAAAATGATTTTTGTCCAAGATGTGGAGCAGGTACTTTCCTAGCAAAATATAAAAATAGAGTATATTGCGGAAAATGCTATTGGGGAAAGGTCAACATAACAGAGAAAGATTAATTATTAATAATTTATATCAAATTAATTTATAGGTGGCAAATATGCTATCAAAAATACCAATTGAATTGGAAAAAGTAGATAAAAAGGACATAGATAAAGAAATATTAAGAGTAGGAATTATAGCTGAATTGGATGCAATAAATCTTTATGAACAGCTTGCTTCTTTAGCAAATGATGAAAACATAAAGAAAATTCTTTTAGATATAGCAAGAGAAGAAAAAACACATGTTGGAGAATTCCAGAAACTTCTTCTAAACAGAGATAAAGAGCAGAAAGAAGAGCTTGAAAAAGGGGCAAAGGAAGTAGAGGAAGAGGTAGGAGAATAGAGATTATTTCTTAAAAAGAAGCCATGTATTTTTGTTTTTATCTTTTGAATCAAATTTTAATAAAACATATCTTCCTTTCATTTTATTTCCAAATGTTTCGAATTCTATTTTATTTTCTTCTCTTGAAATTAATTTATATTCACCCTTATCCCAAATTTCAACCTTACCTGCACCATAAAATCCTTCTGGAATTATGCCTTCAAAATTTGCATATTCTAAGTCATGATCATCAACCTGAATAGCAAGCCTTTTAACTCCTTTTTTTAATGGTATTTCCTTTGGTACAGCCCATGATTTTAAAACATTATCCATTTCCAATCTAAGATCAAAATGCTCTTTTCTTGAGAAATGATGATGTACAACAAATAGCATATTTTATAATTTTTTTGTTAATTTTAAATCATGCTTTGCTTAGGAATAGAGTCAACTGCACATACATTTGGTATTGGTATAATTGATGAAGAATATAACATATTAGCAAATGAAAGATATACTTATGTTCCAAAACCAGGATTTGGAATTATACCAAAAGAAGCTGCTAAGGAATTAGAAAATAATGCAGAAAATGTTTTTAATAAGGCCTTAGAAAAGGCGAAAATAAAAATGAGTGAAATAGATGCAATAGCTTATAGCAAAGGGCCAGGAATGCCTTTATCTTTAAAAGTTGGTGCAAACTTTGCAAAAATGCTTTATGAAAATATTAAGAAAAATGTTTATGAGGTTAATCATTGTGTTGCTCATGTTGAGATTGGTATGCTTACAACAAAATTAAAAGATCCTGTTATATTATATGTTTCTGGCGGTAATACCCAAGTAATTGCTTTTGTTGAAAAAAGATATAGGTGCTTTGGTGAAACATTAGATATTGCAATAGGCAACGCCTTAGATATGTTTGCAAGAAAAGCAAATTTAGCTCATCCCGGAGGACCTAAAATAGAAGAGCTTGCAAAGAATGGAAAATATGTTGAATTGCCTTATGTTGTTAAGGGGATGGATTTTAGTTTTACTGGAATTGTTACAGCTGCTATAAAAAAATTACAGCAAGGTATAAAGCTTGAAGATTTGTGCTTCTCTTTACAAGAAACTTGTTTTGCAATGCTAACAGAAGTTACTGAAAGAGCTTTGGTACATATAGGAAAAAATGAGGTTTTATTAACTGGAGGAGTGGCAGCAAACAAAAGGCTTCAAGAAATGTTAAAAATAATGTGTGAAGAAAGAAATGCAAAGTTTGCTGTTGTTGAAAAGGAATATGCTGGTGATAATGGAGCTATGATAGCGTTGGTTGGTATGTTGATGCATAAAAGTAAATGTGAACCAACAAAAACTTTTGATATTGAACCAAAATGGAGAATTGAGCAAGTAGAAATAAAGTGGAAATAAAAATCATTCTTTTATAATAATTTTTTCAGCAATAATCAAAAAGATTTTATTTTTCTATACCATTCTCTAAAAATCTTTTCTGCCTTTTTTATCTCTTCTTTTCCTTTTTGTGTTATTTTATAATATATTCTTTCTGGTCCGCTTATTGCCTCTCTCTTAACAATTTTAACATATCCTTCATTTTCAAGCCTCTTTAAAACAATATAAGATGTCATTCTTCCTGGCCTAAATCCAAAATTCTTTTCAATCTTTTCTCTAATAACATATGTGTGGTAATTTCCTTTTAACAAAATTTTTAATATATAAATCCAAAGGTTATCTTTTGTTATTGAGTCAAATAGCTTTTCTGAAGGCTTTCTCATATTTTTTTATTTTTCTATTAAGAATTAAAGCTTGCTATTTTATGACATAAAATATTTAAATATTTTATATCATAAAATAGTTAATATGAAAGAGATAAGGATTGCTATCGCAGGAGTTGGAAATTGTGCTTCTTCGCTTATTCAAGGATTGTTCTATTACAAAAACTTTGAAGGAGATAATATTCCAGGATTAATGCATCCTGTTTTAGGTGGATATAAAATTTCTGATATTAAAGTAGTGGCGGCATTTGATATTGACAAAAGAAAGGTTGGAAAAGATTTGAGTGAAGCTATTTTTGCTCCACCAAATTGCACAAAAGTTTTTTGCAAAGATATACCGAAGATTGGAGTTAAAGTAAAAAAAGGTTGTGTTTTAGATGGAGTTGCAGAACATATGAAGAGTTATCCTGATGATAAAAGCTTTGTTGTTTCTGATGAAAAAGAGGTTGATATTGTTGATGAATTAAAAAATTCTAACACAGAAATTCTAATAAACTATCTTCCTGTTGGCTCTCAGAAGGCTACTGAATATTATGCTGAGTGTGCTTTAAAGGCTGGTTGCGCATTTATAAATTGTATCCCAGTTTTTATTGCCTCTGACGAAAAATGGAGAAAAAGATTTGAAGAAGAGAAACTTCCAATAATTGGAGATGATGTAAAATCTCAAATAGGTGCTTCAATACTTCATAGAACTATTGCAAGGCTGATTGAATTAAGAGGTTGTGTAATAGATAGAAGCTATCAATTAAACTTTGGCGGCAACACAGATTTTTTAAACATGCTTGAAAGAAATAGATTAAGCTCAAAGAAAATATCGAAAACAGAAGCTGTAAACTCTGTCTTAAAAAATAAATTGAATTATGAAAATTTGCATATAGGTCCATCCGACTGGGTTCCTTGGCTGAAGGATAATAAAATATCTTATATTAGGATAGAGGGAAGAAAGTTTGGTGATGTTCCTTTTGAAATAGATATAAAGCTTTCTGTTGAAGATTCTCCTAATTCAGCTGGTTGCGTAATAGATGCTATAAGATTGGCAAAAATTGCTCTGGATAGAAAAATAGGTGGAGCTTTAATAGCTGCATCAGCATTTTTAATGAAGCATCCACCTATTCAAATTCCTGATGAAGAAGCTAAGATAATGGTAGAGAATTTTATAGAAGGAAAGATAGAAAAATAAATATTTTTCAAATTTTAATAATTAAACTAAGTGAAAAATATGTTAAAAGAATTTTTCGATACAGATAAGATTTCTCTTAAAATAGGAAGAATTCTTTCAAAGCTTCCAATTTCCCCAAATCAATGGACTTTAATATCATTGATACCAGCAATAATCGGATTTATTTTTGCAATTTATAAAAATGCCTTTTATTCATTTTTATCTTTTGCTATTGCAGGGATTTTAGATGGAATAGACGGCGGAGTAGCAAGATTTAAAGGAAAGGTAACAAATTTTGGTGCTTTTCTCGATGGCTCTATTGATAGAATTGTTGACTTTTTGCTAATATTCTCATTTTTGTTTTTTGAATTACCATCAAAAATTTTTTCATTTAATTATTGGGTTGTTATTGGTGCATACTTTTGCTTAATGCCAACTTTTGAAGTAGCTTATGCAAATCATAGAAAAGCTGTTAATGATCCTGAAGAAAAAAAGATTTGGAGAATTTTGCATAGAACAGAGATGTATCCTTTATTTTGTTTATCTTTATTGCTAATAGAATTTTCAAAGGATTTGGCATCTTGGTTATTTATCATAACAACAGTTTTATCAATAATTACAACAATCCAAACAATCATCTTAACTTACATAAAATCAAAAAGAGAAAATGCTTAAAAATTTATTTTTCTTTTTTCAAATCTTATTTATGAAAGATGAAATTAAGCAGGTTATTGTTGTAAGAGGGGATATAAAAATGTCTGTAGGAAAGATTGTTTCTCAATGTTGTCACGCTTCCTTAGGAGCTTTTGAAAATGCGAACAAAAATATTATAAAATTGTGGAAAAAGAGAGGAGAAAAAAAGGTTGTTTTACAAGCAAAAAACTTAAATGAAATAAAAGGATTGATAAAAAAAGCTGAAAAAATAAATGTAAATTATTTTGTTGTAAGAGATGCAGGAAAAACTGAAGTAAAAAAAGGTACTATAACTTGCGTAGCTTTTGGACCTGATTATGAAAAGAAGATTAATAAGATAACTGGTTACTTACCAAAGCTAAAATAATAATTTCGAGAAACAAAATAATTTTTAAAATTTAAATACAAGTATTTTATCACATGACAAATGAAATAAAAAATGAAAAATCTGAAAAAAAATTACTTTTGTTCGGAAAATGGGATAGTGATGTTGAGGTAAGAGATATTGGATTAAAGAAATATATATCATTAAAACCAACAATAATTCCAAAATCCTCTGGTGCTTATAGAGAAAGATTTGAAAAATCCAAAATGCATATTGTTGAAAGGCTTGCTCTACATTTAATGGTTAGCGGCCATTCAGGAAAAAGGCATAGATTAACATCAGGAAAATTTGGAGGAAAATTTTATAGAATGTTAAAGGTTGTAGAAAATGCTTTTAACATAATAGCAGAAAAAACAAAGAAAAATCCTGTTGAAGTTTTGGTAAGAGCTGTAGAAAATGCTGCTGTTTGTGAAGAAATAGCTTCTTACCAATTAGGAGGAATAATAGCAAGGGTTGCTGTTGTAACTTCACCTCAAAGAAGGGTTGACAAGGCATTAAGAATTATAGCACAATCTGTTTACAGAGCAGCTTTTAATAATAAGAAAAATTTAGAAGAAGCATTAGCAGAAGAGCTTATTAATGCTTCAGAAAATTCTAGTAAATCAGCAGCAATTACATATAGAGAAAAAATAGAACAAGAAGCAATGGGAGCAAGATAATTTTTAAGATAAGATAATTCTTTTAAAAATAAAGAGAATAATTATTTATTTGATTGCATTTGAGGTAATTGAAAATGAATTATGTTAGATTAAATATTCCTGGGCTTGACAGATTAATACCAACAGGTGTTCCTGAAGGTGAACTTATTCTTTTGACAGGCACTTCAGGAACAGGAAAAACGATATTCTGCTTAGAATATGTTTACCTTTCAAAAGAGCCTGCAGTATATGTTACCTTTGAAGATCAGATAGATGAATTGAAAGAGCAAGCATTAGCTTTTAACTGGGATTTCTCAAAAAGGGAAAAGGAAGATACAATAAGATTTGTAAAATATGAGCCATTTAGAATTGGTGATGTCTTTGAATTAATAGAAAATAATATAAGGGATATAAGAGCAAAAAGGGTTGTGATAGATTCTGTTTCTGCATTTTCTATGCATATAAGAGAAAGTACAGAAGTAAGAAGATCTTTGCTTGAGCTTTATAACATTCTCAAAAAAAACAGATGCACATCAATATTAACATGTGAAAGCCTTCCAGGAACAAATGCAATTTCGAGGCATGGTGTAGAGGAATTTGTTACAGATGGTGTAATAGTTTTAAGAAAGGTTTATCAAAGCGATATGTTTAGGTTAGCTCTGAATATTTGGAAGATGCGTGGTGCAAAGCATTCAACAAAATTCCATTATTACGAAATTAATGAAAAGGGTTTTGTTATTTATCCTGATAAAACAGTTGATATGGATAGGGCGAGGTTTTTAAGTTAGGAACATAGAAATAATTTTATAAGGTGAAAAAATGGAGAAAAAGATTGAAAGAATATCTACAGGGATTCCTGGTTTAGATGAAATAATAGAAGGTGGATTTATTCCGGGCTCTGCTATTTTAATCTCTGGTGGTACAGGATGTGGAAAAACAATATTTTGTGGTCAATTCTTGTGGAATGGATTAAAAAATGGTGAACCAGGAGTTTATGTAACCTGTGAAGAAACTCCGGAAGATATAAAAAATGATTTGAAAAGGTTTGGATGGGATTTTGAAAAATATGAAAAGGAAAAAAAATTCTCTTTCATTTTTGCAGATCCTTTTGGGGCACAAGGTTTTTCATTATTTGATGAGGCTGATTTTACATCAAAGTTTATTGAAGAAATAAAAAAGATAAAAGCAAAGAGGTTTGTTTTTGATTCGGTATCTGTTATGGGTCTTTATTTTAAAGATGTGCATGAAACAAGAAGAAGGCTTTATATGCTTATTCAAGCATTAAAGAAAGCTGGCGTTACTTCCTTATTAACAAGCGAAATTCCAGAAGGCTCTGAGAAGCTTTCAAGGTTTGAGGTTGAGGAATTTGTGGTCGATGGAATAATAAAGCTTGAGTTTATTCCTATTGGGACTAGATCCGGAAGATCTCTTCTTGTAAGAAAAATGAGAAGAACAAAGCATGACGAAAATCTTCATCCTATAGAAATAGGAGAAAATGGGATAAAGGTTCTAAGTTTATGATGTTTTGCTCTATGAATAAGCTTTTTTAGGTTTATGTAAATTATAGCAGAAAGACTAAAGGCATAAAACAATATATTTCAAGCCTTTTGGCATTTATGGATTCTTATAGTTAGTCTTTAAAAGATAAAACTCTGAATAAATCTTATAAAAATTTTAAATATTTGTGCAATAAAATTAATTTAGTGCATTAATGCGCTAAATGGTGCATAATGTCAAAGGAAAAGATAATTGAAGTTTTAGAAAAACATCCTGCTGGATTGTCAATATCTTCTATTGCTGACTTAAGTGGATTGCATAGAAATACTGTTGCAAGAATTATTGAAGAGATGGAAAAGAATAAAGAGGTTGAAATGAAAAGTGTTGGAAAAGCAAAGATATATTTCTTAAAAACATATTCTGGGATTCATTCTCCAATTTATGGATATCGAGGAACAAACATATCCTTGGGCTTAGGTATCTCTAATCTTACTGACGGTTATGAAGCAGCAATTTCTGCTGCAAAACAGGCTGCTATGCAATCATCAAGAGGCGAACAACCAACATTCAGTATAGTTTTTGTTTCTTCTAAGTATAATTCACAAATCTCAAAGGTTGTTCAAGGATTAAATAAAATATTAGGTACGAATTGGATTGGATGCACAACAGATAGAAACATAAATTCTGTGCTTGGATACTCGGATGGAACGATTCAAGTTCTTTCAATAGACTCTAATCATTTGCATTTTGGTATTGGTATAAGCGAAAACTATAGGAAAAATCCCATGGAAGAAGGTAAAAAAGCGGTAAAAGAAGCTATAGAGAATTGTCCAGCGGAAAAATCAAGATTTGCTACAGCCCAATTCATAAAAAGTACAAAGAAAAGCTTTGGTGATATTATCAAAAATCCTCCATATTTTATTTTAACATTAATAGGCGGAACTTATTATGTAAACAAAAATATTATTCCTGGATTAGAAGATGAGTTTCTAGAAGGTATTATAGATCAGGTAGGACCTTTTATACCTATTGTTGGAGGTTCTTCTTCATCTGATTTTGATAGAATAATAAATTATGAAGCAGAAAACTATGTTTTTGCAAATGGAAAATATTATAAAGATGGTGCTATAGTATGCTTTGTTATTTCTGATCTTTATTTTTCTTTTGAATTGTCTCATGGCTATATACCAACTGAAAAAAATGGGGTAATAACAAAGGTTAGTATGTATGGTAGAACGATTGAAGAAATTAATAATAAACCAGCAATCGATGAGTATTGTAGACTAATAGGTATAGAAAAAAATGAATTTCTAAAAAATCCGTTTTTTTATACAATAATAACACCTATATGCACTTTGGATCATACCGGAAACATATATCCAAGGGTTAGTCCTCCCTTTACATCAGCCCCAGATGAGAAGAGGCTTACAGGATCTATAAAATTATTAGAGAATACATCTTTTGTTATAGGAAAATATGACGAGGAAAAAACAGTAAATTCTACTTATAATGCAATAAATGAAGCAAAAAAAGAGCATGAAGATAAAAACATTGTATTAGTGTTAAACTTTAATTGCTGTGTTAGAAGATTTTTAATGAAAGAAAAGGTAAAAAATGAAATTGAAAACGCTTTAAATATTATGCCTAAGAATTCTATACTTTTTGGGATGACTACAACTGGAGAAATAGGATTAAAAAAGAATCAACGCGCTAGATATAACAATATAACCTCTACATGCTTGATAATCTTTGATAAATTGCAAGTTGAATAAAGTATTTAAAATTTGTTATTTATAGGTAATAAATATGAAGAATTTAGATTATTTGATAGAAAAGACTGGAAGACCTCCGAACTTAGTAGATTATATCTTAACAGAAAGATTGCGAGAAAGAATACCAAAAGATGAAAGAGAGTATCTAAGCTTGATAAGAAGATATGAGGATGAAATAGTTGAAGAAATAATTAATTTGCAAAAAGGTGGGAATGAAAGTGTAGATGAAGCGCTCTTACAACCAAATGTACTATATGCTGTAGAATTTTGTGATAAATATAGAGAAAAATATGAAAGAGTAACTGGAAAAAGTGGAAGAAGCTTAAGGTCTTGGGTACAAGATGCTATTTGTAGCCCAGAGGATATCAAAAAACTTCCACCAGTAACAAACTCTGATTTGAGAAGCGGAAAATATAATGATTGGTGGATAAAAGGAAAGATAGAAAGCATGGTAAAGGCTTCAGGAGGTTCTACAGGAAAACCATCATATATTCCTTATTCTCCAGTTGATGAAGAAGTGGCTTATCTATTAGTTACTGCTGGATTAAAAGAAAGTTTAGGAGATTATTACAAAGAAGGGATGGTAGGATTAATTCATTGGCCAGGAGAATCACATCCAGTAGGAACTGTTGCAGAAATCGGTTTGAAAAGGTTAAGATGCACACCAATATATAAACATATGATTGGAAAGATAAACCCCCAGTATTTGATAAAAGAAATTGAAGAGATTAATCCAGAATTGTTATTTGGTGCTCCAATTGGACCAAAAGGAATCTCTCTTGAAAGTTTGCTACAGATAGATATGGAAAGTGAAGGAAAGTTGAAAGATGCTTTGAAAGATAAGATTATATTTGTTGGCGGAGCACCTACACCAAGAGAACTTGCAGAAATATTATATGAAGAGTATGAAGTAAAAAAAATAATAAATGGTTACGGTTCTGCACAGTGTTGGGGATATTTTGATGGTGGAAATGGAGATATGCATAAAACAAGAGGAAAAAGAAATGATGGGGTTAATTTCTTTAGTGATATAAAGATACCAAGAGGTTATTGGCTTGTAACACAAATAGAAAATGAAAGCGATCCTCATCCTTGGCACGAGATTGCAATAACAGTATATGGGAGAGAAGCAATGCCTATAATAAATTATCTGCCCGGAGATTATGCAAAAATTGTGGAAGAAGATGGTTCAAGAAAACTAAAAGATATATGCAGAAAGGAATGGTTTGTGAAAGAGGGAGAAAAATATAAGGTAAAACTTCCGTCTCAAGTATTTACATGCATTTCGGAGATTTGATTTTTTGTTTTTATTTTATATTATTATTTTATTTAAGGAATGAACATGAACGATTCAAAAATATTTCCAAATTTTATAAGAGGAAAAAGAATTGAAAAAGATGAGTTAATCCCTGTTTCACATTATTTGACACGCGAAACAATCGCATATTTTCCAGATATTTCTCTTTTCGATGTCTCTTCAGCTATAGGAGGGGCAAAGGAATTGTACCATTCTTGGAATTCTTTAGAGAGAATGGAAAGAGAAAAAAGGCTTGAAAGATTAGGGGAAGAGTTATATGATTTAAATGATTATGATATTTATGTTGCAAGAGCAGGAGGTTTTCCAATAAAAAATGTAGAAGAAAGTAGAAGAAGAATGGGAGAATATATAGCAAAATCTTCAAGAAAAAATTTAAGAAATAATCCTGGAAAAGGTATTTTGATTTCTGCAACCTCTGTAACTACACCTGAAGTTCAGCAATATGTTCCTTATGAAGCGATTTTAGGAAATTGTAGCTGTATAATAAAAGGTGATTCAAAAGAGCCATTCTCTGGGTTCGAGTTCGCAGAAATTGCTTATGCTCTCGGACTTCCAGTAGAATTTATAACATATAACACAAAACAAAAGCCTGAATTTGGACATAAGTTGTTTATTGCTTGCAAAGAATATGGAGGATTTTTTGTTGTTATGGGTTCTCCTGAAACTCCTAAAAGAATAGCTTATTATCCATTATTAAAAGATTTAAAATCAAAAGGCACAGAAATTGATTTAAAAAATCTTGAGGTTCCACAAGAAATGATAAACTTTGTTTCTCATGGAGCTGCTATAATTATAGAAGAAGATGCTGATATTGAAGCTGCTGTTGATGGTGTAATAGAAAGTTTTAAATATCCAAGAGCTTGTATAACTCCTTCTTGCATCTATGTTAATGAGAAAATATATAATAACTTTAGAAAGGCATTGGGAGAAAGGGTCAAAAAGATTAAAATAGGTGAGGTTGAAGATTATTCTACTGATATTGCAATTGTTGATAAAGAATATTGGGATCTCTTTGTAGAACCTTTTATTAAAACAGCTATATCAAGTAGTGAAATTACATATGGAGATTTGTATTCTGATAATCCAAAACCAATAATCATGGAAGGAGAATTTGAAATAGCTTCAAGCATGGAACCGCATTGGCCAATATTTTGCTTAGAAAGATATAGAAATTATAAGGATGTTATGAGAAAAATAAATGAAAGAGCAAAAAATAATCCGAAAGGAAAGATTCTTGTATTATCTGTATATACAGAGAATGAAGGCGTGCTAAAAACTTTGGAGAATGAAATAAGATCTGGAAGATTAAATGCTTTTACATTACATGAAAATTTACCAACTACTAGCATAAATCCTGATATTGGGCATGAGGGAATTGTTTTAAGAGAATACGTTTCTAGACCAAAATTTGTAAATAAATATAAAAAGCCCACAAGAAAAAAGAAGGTTTTTGCAACTTCATAAGATTTTTTGAAGATTAGGAATTCTAACATCCTGGCATATAACTGCATGCTTGACAAAAGTCTTGACAACAATCGCCATAATTCTTGCAATAAGCATCACATTGACATGGAGCTCCTGGGGTATAAGTTCCACATCTTCCTCTACATGATTCAAAAATTGTTGTAGCTCCGCACCATGGCATATTTGGACATGCTGTGCATATATCAGAACAACAATCTCCATGATTCTTGCAACTCAGGTCGCACTGACATGGAGCTCTCGATCATAAGTTCCGCATCTTCCTTTGCATGATGCTTGTGATGGAATTGTGGTTGTAATAGTTGTTGATACTTGTTGACAATTTGCTATACAACTTGCTTGGTTATGAGTAGACAAAGATTTAAAACTACAACAATAAGGAAGGTCTGAAGAAATCAAACCACACATGCATGGCAAAATACTATTAGGAGCTTCACATTTTGTAAATTTGCATTGCGGTATTGTTGTTGGAATAGTTGTTGATATGCCTAGGTAACATATTTTTAAGTCGACATAAACATCCCCAGAAGGTGAACAATAAAAGCTTTTTGAATCTATAGTGTGATCTGCTTTACTTACTGTAATTGTTTTCCAGCCTGGAGAAACATTTTCAAATTTTGTATAGCTACTATACGAACTGTATTGATTGTATTTATCAATACCTATTAGTGCACCGCCAATTTGCTTATTTGTATGACACTCAAAAACTCTTGCATGAACTCTGCAATATTGTGATGGGGTTGTTGTTACATTTTTACATGCTCCATTACTACATCCATAGGGGCAATAATAACTAGTTGAATAAACATTGTCTCCATAGCAATAATATTCATATACATAATTTCCAGAACAGAAGTCGTAGTAATATTTTCCGTATTTATCTCTTACATAACCAGAATTGTAGTAATTCATGCCATCAGAATCATAGCAAGTTGTTGCTGAAATGGTTGTTGTTGCTTGACAGGATATAGTGCAACTACTATCTCTATATATGTTGCTAGTATTCCATTTTCCTGTATAAGGATCGCATTTCCAATACCCATAATTTCCTGTAGCTTGACACATAAACCCAACTAGACAACAGGTAGAATAACATCTTTGCCCATTAGAATATAAACAACCTACTTGAGAATAACCTATCGAAATCAAAAGAAATAAACTTAATATTACAAAAATTATTACCTTCTTCATTTTCTCACAAAAATATTAATTATTTTTGTTTTTTACTCTTTCAAATAATTGTCAACTTTAAGATCTTTTTAACCTATAACATTCAGCAAATTATTGTTTGAACTTCATAACTCTTTGACCATGCAACTTCATTTGATAATGTTGAATCGCTTTCTCTATATGCTTTCCAAAATACTAAATATTTTCCAGGTTTAACATGATTACAATATAATAAAGCATATACTGAACCGGAACCTTGATTTACAAGTGAAGTAGAAGATGAACTAACTTCTCCTCTTTAATTAACAAATAGGAAAATTACTACAGCTCTTTCTCCAAGATTGTTATTATAATCTATTTTGCATTTATATTTTTGGTTATTCTTTCACATATAAAGTTATAACCAGAAAAATCCTTGGGATGAAAGTGTAGTTGTAATGGGTATGTTGTTATTATAATTGTGGTTGTAGTTCCGCACCAAGGCATGTTTGGATAAGCAATACAAATATCATTACAGCAATCACCATATTGCCTGCAATCTAAAGAGCATTGACATGGAAGATTTGGGTTGTAATCTCCACATCTTCCTGCACATGTTCCTTGGATTGTTGTTGTGGTTGAGGTTGTTGTAGATGGTCCTGGAATTGTTGTAGGAATAGTTGTAGGAATTGTAGTTGATCCGGAAACGCATGCACCATTTATACATGTTTGTCCAGCATCACAATTCATAAGTGTAAATGATGCAATATTTTCATTCTCTCCGCTTCCGCTTATACAAAACATTTCCACAACTGTTTCCCCGATACAATAATCGCTACTTTCTCTTGCTAAGCTTCTATCTGGTCTGAAAAGTCTTACTGTTCCTCGCACATACTTATTTTGTCCATTATCTGAATCTATGCATCTCCATAATCCTGAAATTGTTGAAGTGGTTGAACCTTGACCTACACATGCACCATTACTACAATAAGTTGAACAATTTATTAATTCATAATTAAGTTTATCTACTTCGCAATAATATTCAAATAATTGATTATTTCCAACACAAAAATTTTCATAATTTGTTCCCATTAATGTTGTAATACCTTTAGTGAAATAATTTCTTCCTCCATCGCTATCGCTACAAACATTTGATGTTCCTTCTCTTATTATGCAAATATTACAAGCTAATGCACCTGTAAATATTGGAGATATTTTTGTTCCGCACTATGCTGCTGAAGTTCCAGAATGGGTATAAAGCTCCGAACCTATTATAAAATGTACTGGTGCTTTAAAGTCTATCTTTATTTTTGCATCTATGTTCAAATTAATTCCTGTCAAAGCTTTTATTAGCTTTCCTACTTCTATTTCAACTGTTGCACCTTGCACTATGTCTTGCTCAGTAATTAAGCCCAATGCTAATAAAACTGGCTTTAAATCAAAAATGTTTTTTGGCTGCATTCTTCTCCTATACATCTTCTTGCATCCTATGTCCATTCAAAAATCCTGACCAAAATTTTGGCTTAACATAAACATCTCCAACATTCCCACTAAATGGACATCTTGGTAAAGATTCTAAAGCAATTGGTTCTATTTTACAAAATTCTGTTGCTTCGCCTATTCCAGCTGGTGCAGTTATAATTGATTTACCTGGTGTTGTTAAACTATAATCCCATGTTTTATGTGGTTGAAAAAGACTCCACCAAGGTCTGCATTCTGCACTATTTCCTATACCTAATTTAACTTTTGTGTTCCAATCATAATCTTTTTGGTTTTGCCCAAATTCCGGGAGAATCTTGAAATGGACAGTCAGGAAGATTTACTAGAGTTTGTGTAAGTGTAACCCCACAATAAGCTAAAGAAATAAGAAAAGAATAAGAAATAACTTAAAGTTTCATAATCAATAATTTAAATAGCTTTAATATATAAGGCTTTTTATCAGATATTTTTGTATGCTCTCTAGATACTAGCTATCTTCCAGATTGATGTGAAATATAAAGAAACCAGCCTATACCAAAAAATAATTAAAGAAACTTAATGGTTAAGATAGATTATTCATGCCGCTACATTATCATGCCCATTTTATTTGGTTCTAAAAATAACTTAAATATTTAAACAAAAAAGATACAAACATGGAAAAAATGGATTTCAATAAAATTCAAGAAAAATGGATGAAAAGATGGGAAGAAGAAAAAATATTTGAGCCAAAAATTGAAAAAGAAAAATTTTTTATTACAGCAGCATATCCTTATGTTCAGGCTCCTCAGCACATAGGACATGCAAGAACTTATTCCACAGCAGATGTTTATGCAAGATTTATGAGAATGTTAGGTTATAATGTTTTGTTTCCGATGGGTTGGCATATTACCGGCACACCAATAATAGCAATTTCAAAAAGAATTAAAGAAAACGATGAATCTCTCATAAAACTTTACAAAAATGTTTTTAATGTTCCTGAAGATGTTATAAAAACATTTGAGAATCCAGAAAATCTCATCAATTATTTTATTCAGGAAATAAAATATGGAATGAAAAGAATGGGATTTTCTATAGATTGGAGTAGAGAATTTAATACTGGTGATAAAAGATATAACAAATTTATTGAATGGCAGTTTCTAAAACTTTATGAAAAAGGTCTTCTAAAAAAAGGTAAGCATCCTGTTTTATGGTGTCCTAACTGCGAAAATCCTGTTGGAGAGCATGATGTATTAGAAGATAAAAAAGCTAAAATAGAAGAATTTACTATAATAAAATTTTATCTTGATGATAAAATTCTTCCTGCAGCAACTCTAAGACCAGAAACAATTTTTGGAGTAACAAACATTTGGGTAAATCCTAATGAATATTATGTTGAATTAAAAATTGATAATGAGAATTGGGTTGTTAGCGAAAAAGCTGCAAAAAAATTAAAACTACAAAAAGAAAATGTAGAAGAAATAAAAAAGATTAAAGGAGAAGAGCTAATTGGAAAAGAAGTTTTTGTTCCTATAATAGAAAAGAAGATAAAAATACTTCCAGCAAGCTTTGTTGATGCGAATAATGCTACTGGGGTTGTTTATTCTTGCCCAGCTCATGCACCATATGATTGGATTGCACTAAAAGATTTGGGTAATATTTTTAATGCAAATGAAATAAAACCAATATCTATAATAAAAAGCAAACGTTATGGAGAATTTCCTGCTATAGAAATTTGTGAAAAATATAAAATAAAAAATCAGAATGATGAAAGGTTGGAAAAAATAACTCAGGAATTGTATCTAAATGAATTTAAGGATGGGATTACAAATGAAAAAACAGGAAAATATGCAGGAATGAAGGTTAGCGAGGCAAGAGATGCTGTTAAAAAAGATCTTATTGAAAAAAATTATGCTGATGTATTTTTTGAAATTATGAACAAACCAATAATATGTAGATGCAATACAGAATGTGTTGTAAAAGTAATAAAGGATCAGTGGTTTATTAATTATGCAAATGAAGGGTGGAAAAATATTTCTCAGGAATGGGTAAACAAAATGAAAATTATTCCACAATCAACTAAAGAAGAATATAAAAATGCAGTAGAATGGATTCATGAAAGGGCCTGTGCAAGAAAAAGAGGATTTGGGACAAGATTACCGTTTGATAAAAACTGGATAATAGAAAGCTTAAGCGATTCAACAATATATATGGCATATTATACAATAGCAAAAATTATAAATGAAAATAATATAGATGCAGAAAAATTATTACCTGAAGTATTTGATTTTGTTTTTTTGGGAAAAGGTGATATAAAAGAAATTAGCAAAAAATCTGGATTAAATGAAAATATAATAAAAGAAATGAGAGAAAGCTTTTTGTATTGGTATCCTCTTGATAGCAGACATTCTGGTGCTGATCTAATAACAAATCATTTAATATTCTTTATAATGAATCATATAGCCATATTTCCAAAAGAATTGTGGCCAAAGCAAATTGTTACAAACGGATTTGTCTTAAATGAAGGAAAAAAGATGTCAAAATCTTTAGGGAATATTGTGCCATTAAAAGAAGCATTAGATAAATATGGTGCAGATGTCATAAGATTTCTGCTTCTTTTTGGAGCAAATCTCGAACAAGATACAAACTTTACAGAAAATATAGCTAAATCTATTGAAAACAAAATAAAAGAAATTTTTGAAATGGTTAATAATGTTGAAAATTGTGATGATAAGTGGATAAGAAGCAGGCTTGCTTATTGTAGAGATTATGTAACAAATGCGATGAAAGAATTAAGATTTAGAGATGCTTCTAATTATCTATTATTTATTTTTGGTGATGAAGTTAAATGGCATTTAAAGAAAAATAAGAAAATAAGCAGATTCGTTTTTGAAAATTGGATAAAAATGTTATCTCCTTTTATTCCTTACACAGCAGAAGAAATTTGGGAAAAACTTGGAAATAAAGGTTTTATATCAAAAGAGAAATGGCCGGAAAAAATTGAAAGAAATATTAAAGCTGAAGTTGAAGAAAGGTATATCATGAATTTAATAGAAGATATAAAGAGTGTTATAAAATTATCTAAGAAGGAAAAGATAGAAAAAATTTATATTCAAGTTGCAGAAAAGGAAAAATATAATATTTTTGAGATGCTGAACAAAAATAAAGGAGAAGCAATTAAAATTTGTGAAGATAAAAAAATAATTGAAGCTATGATAAAATTTATGAAAAATAATAATTATTTCTTTGATGAAAATGGAAATTTGGTAATAATAGATGAAGCAGATTTCATAAAAAGAAATAAAAGTTTTATTGAGAAAGAAATTGAAGCAAGCATAGAAATTATAGAAAATGCTAAAGGAATTTTAGAAAAAGAAAAAATGACAATACCTTATAAACCTGCAATTTATGTTGTTTAGGTTGATAAAATGGAAAAAAACGCTAAAAATAAACTTGAAAATCTTGGTTTTCAGGTTCTTGAACAAATAGAAAAAAAGATGAATCCATATTTAGAGATACCTATAAGGTCTTTCTCAAATATAATATATGATGAAAAATCAAAGAAGCTTGTGTTAGGAGAAAAAACATCAAAAAGATATTTCTTGAATGTTGCACACGCCAAAAAATTCATGCAAACATTAATAATAGCGAGTAAATGTAAAGAGCTTTTGGAAGAAAAAATTCATATTTCTCTAAGAGATATGTTCTATGCAGTAAAAAGAACTTTGCCTAATAGTGATGAAAATACTTTTGATGATCAGCACAAAGAAAGTGATCCGATAATAGAGGATTTGGAAGTAATGCTTGATTTATTAAGAGAAGAGCTTCATTTAAATGCTGATATAAGAGGAAGAGTGGTAGGAAATGTTACAATAGAAGATTCTGGAGATATTATTCATTGGGATAAATTAGGTAGCGGAGGTTGGGCGATACCGAGCAATGTGGAAGATATAAAATTTAAAAGGGTTGATGCAAACTTTTGCTTAGTTGTTGAGAAAAATGCTGCATGGGAGAGATTGAATGAAGATAAATTCTGGAAAAAGCATAATTGCATAATCATTGGTGCCCAAGGCCAAGCAGCAAGAGGGATAAGAAGATTGATAAAAAGATTGAATACAGAATTTAATTTACCTGTTTATGTTTTCTCTGATTGCGATGCTTATGGATGGTATATATATTCTGTAATAAAAGCTGGATCTATGAATTTAGCACATACGTCAGAAAAGCTCGCTACTCCAGATGCAAAATTTATTGGATTAACAATGAGTGATGTAATAACCTATGATCTTAAAAAATATACAATAAAAGCAACTCAACAAGATATAAAAAGGGCAACAGAGCTTTTGAATTATAAGTGGTTTCAACATCCTTTATGGCAAAGAGAATTAAAATTAATGATAAGCAAAGGATATAAAGCTGAGTTAGAAGCTTTAACATCAAAAGGATTTAGATTCGTTTCAGAAAATTATCTTCCGGAAAAAATAAGTAAGCAAGAATTTTTGCCTTGATCTTTATGCTTATAACAGAATTTAGATGGAGAAGAATTGAAAAAGATAATTATGAGCCGGAGTTTATAATAAAAAACGAAGAAAAAGAATTTACTATTCCTTTAATGTATAATGATATAAACTTTTCTCTCGGAGACAAATTTTGTGTTGGATATTTTAAAAATGGGAGGAGATATCCTTGCCCACAAAACAAGATTATTGAAACTGGTTACCAATGCGAAATATGCAAAAAAATGGATGAAATTTTACCTTGCACATCTTGTATAGGATATTGTAGAAATATTTTAAAAAGAAGTGAATGCATGAAGACAAATTATTATATTTACATAGCACTTTTTGGAAATTTATTAAAGGTTGGTATATCCAAAGATTCTAGATTAAAGCAAAGGCTCATTGAGCAGGGCGCAGACTTTGGCGCAAAAATTGCGTATATAAAAGACGGTAGAATTGCAAGAGTTTATGAACAGAAGATAAAAAGATTTTTGGGTATAGAAGATAGAGTAATAGGATATAAAAAGTTTCAGAATATGTTTTTTGATTCTTCAGCAAACATAAAAAATATTCAAAAGGCCTTTGAAGAATTAAAAAAATCGAATTTTAAAGAAATATTTTTAAATAATATCGAGATCTATGACTTAAGAAAATATTATAATCTTTTTCCTTTTAATGAAATAAAGCCAAAAATGCTAAAAATAAAAAGTGGGTTGAGAATTAGCGGAAAAATATCATCTGTAAAAGGAAATGTGTTCATTCTCAAAACAAAATCTGAATTTTTTTGTGTTAACGCGAATGAAATTATAGGAAGAGAATTGAAATAAAATTAAATTGGTAAAAATCGATTAATAATGTTTCAAAAATTTAATAAAATTTATTAATAGATAAAGAATAAAATTTTAATTATTGCTACAGATAAAAATTTAATAAAATTACAATATCTTTCCATATCCTACTAATCTCCAAGAACCTGCTATTTGCTTTGACACAACAATCTTATCATTTTTTTCTCCACATATTGGTATTTTTAAGTTTACCGATATTTTATTATCTTTTTTCAAATCTTTTATTGTACCTACAGCTCTATTGACCCCGTGTGTTATCAATACTTTTTCGCCTCTTTCGAAAATAACTTTTCTTAGCAGTGTAATTTCACTTTCAAACTCAAATATTATATCAGGAAGATTTTTTCCTGCGATATTTCCAGCAAGGTAGTCTGAGGTAGTTAATGAGGGATCTAATTGAGTTAATATTCCTACCAAACCTCCTGGTTTGCATTCTTCTACATCAACTTCACCATGCCTTATTCCCACAACTTTGGTTTCTAATGTTTTCCATTTTTCATTTAGATATATTCCAGGTTTTATTTGTATTATATCTCCTAACCTTATTTTTCCTTGTGTTAATGACCCTCCTATAACACCACCTTTCAAATCTTTTACCTCTGTTCCGGGTTTATTTATATCAAAACTTCTGCCTATAAAAAATCTCGGATCTCCTTGTTTTCTTTCTGGAGTAGGAATATTTTCTTCTATTGCTTGTATCACAAACTCTATATTTATTCTTCTTTGAGCAGATATGGGTATTATTGGTGCGTCTTCTGCCGATGTACCTTTAACAAATTCTTTTATTTCTTCGAAGTTCTTTTTTGCATCCTCTTCAGAAACCAAATCTATTTTGTTTTGAACTATTACTATGTTTTTTATTCCTGCGATGTTCAAAGCCATTAAATGTTCTTTTGTTTGTTCCATTATCCCTTCTTTTGCGTCTATTACTAGTAATGCTCCATCAACTAAAGAAGTTGCTGCCAAAACAGTTGCTGTTAATGTTTCATGACCAGGAGCATCTACAAAAGAGACTGTTCTAAATCTTTTACATTCGTTTCCGCATTTCATGCATTTATTTATTTTTTGTGAAGATGAAAAATATCCACAAGTTTCGCAATAAAAAAATGTTGTTGTTGCATAACCTAATCTTATTGTTATTCCTCTTTTTCTTTCTTCTGAATGTGTATCTGTTCTTTTACCTGTTAATGCCTCTACAAGAGTGGTTTTTCCATGATCTACATGACCAAAAGTACCTATATTTATTTCAGGTACTCCTATCTTTTTTTCTTCTGCTATGCTTACCACCTTGTTAATAATTAATTATAAATCATAAATATTCAAAACTTTAATGCGACTGCCGGGATTTTCTTTTCTATTTAGAAAATTCGAACCCGGGTCACGAGCTTTCCTCTTGCTTGGGGGGCTCGTGTCTTACCAATATCCGCAAAAAGCTCTAGACCACAGTCGCATTTATTTTAAATAATTAAGTTTTAAAAGTATTTTAAAAATATAGTGATTTTATGACAAAAGAAAAAACAATAACAATAAATGTTTGGATGATAACAACAGTAATATTAGCAATAGCTTTGGCTTTTGTTTTAGTGGGTGGAAAATCATTTAATGCAATAGATCCAGAAGAAGCGAGCAAAAAAGCAGTAGAATGGATTAAAAGCTATTTTGCGGCGAATGGTTTGAATGTTGAAGTAAAATTAATAAATTATAGCGAATCTGAAAGCGGAATTTATAAATTTACTGTAGAGCTAAAAAGTGATGTCGGTACTACAACAGAAACTTATTATGTAACAAAAGATGGAAAATTATTCTTGCCACAAGCGTTTGAAACTGAAAAATTGTTTGAAGTTTCTAGAAGTCAAGAAAATGAAACAGAGCAACAAATAGAAAAAACTGATAAACCTGTTGCAAATGTATTCATAATGAGTCATTGTCCATTCGGGATACAATTCTTAAAGGCTTATATTCCGGTGATAGAGCTTCTTGGTAATAAAGCAGAGCTAAATATAAACTTTGTAAATTATATAATGCATGGAAAGCAAGAATTGGATGACAACATGATTATTTATTGCATACAAAAAAACGAAAAAAGTAAACTAACAAAATTCTTAAGATGTTTTGTTGAAAGCGGAAATTCTAGCGCATGCATAAATTCAGTAGGTATAAATACAAGCTCTTTAAATCAATGTATAAAAGAAACTGATGAAAAATTCAATATAACAAAGCTTTATGAAGATAAGAGCACATGGTTAAATGGCTATTATCCAAGATTTCCTGTAGATGATGCATTAGCAACAAAATACAATGTTGGAGGATCTCCGACATTTATTTTAAATGGAAAAGAAATTAGGATAACAAGGTCTGCAAACGCAATAAAAGAAACGATATGCTCGGCATTTAAAGAAATTCCTTCTGAATGTAAAACAACATTAAGCAATATAACAGAATCTCCTGGATTCGGACCGATTGGAAAGGCTGGTTCTTCTTCTAGCGGCCAATGCTAATTTTTAAATTTTATTTTTCAAAATTTTTATTTCAATTTGAACGACGAATTTTAAAATAGAAAACTCCTTAAATTAAATTATGAAAAAGGCTTTGTTTTGGAATGTTTTGAAAAACAATAAAGTTCAATGCAGGCTTTGTCCGAGATTTTGTGTAATAAATAATGAAAGCACAGGTTATTGTAGAGTAAGAAAAAATATTAATGGAAAACTATATTCCCTAGTTTATGGAAGACTTTGCAGCATAAATGTTGATCCGATAGAGAAAAAGCCTCTTTTTATGTTTGCTCCTGGAACAAAATGTTTATCAATAGCTACAGTTGGTTGTAACTTAGATTGTAAATTTTGTCAGAATTGGGAAATCTCTCATTTCTGGGAAATTTCCTCAGATATTATTGGTGAAGAATTTACCCCGAATGATATAATAGCTTTATTAAAAGAGCCAGGAGTTGCTTACACTTATACAGAACCTACAATAATGTATGAATTTGCTTTTGAAACAATGAAGCTTGTTAAAAAAAAGAATTTTTATAATGTATGGGTTTCTAATGGTTATACAAATCCTGAACCTATAAAGAAAATGGCAAAATTTTTGGATGCGATAAACATAGATTACAAAGGTGATGAAAAGTTTTACAAAAATGTTTGTGATGCAAAACTTGAATTTGTACAAAAAAGCCTAAAACTATACAAAAGGCTTGGGGTATGGATAGAAATAACAAATCTTGTTATTCCAGGATATAATGATACCAAAGACATAATTTTAGAAATGGTTAGATGGATAAGAGAAAATCTTGGAAAAGAAGTTCCTCTACATTTTTCTGCGTATTATCCTGCTTACAAAATGAATGCTCCTCCAACCGAAATAAAAATATTAGAAATGGCTGCTAAGATAGCTGAAGATTACTTAGATTATGTCTATATAGGAAATGTTAGACACGAAAAAGAAAATACGTTTTGTCCAAATTGTAAAGAGCTTTTGATAAAAAGATTTGGATTCTTTGTTGAAAAAATAAATCTTGAAAGAAAAAACAAAAACTTTTATTGTCCTAATTGCGGGCATAAAATACCAATAGCTGGATCTAAATGGATAAAATTAAAATAATTTTAAAATACCTAAGGTAAAAGCACTAACAATAATCCCAGCTATAACAACACCAAAAGCTATTACCAAAAAACTTTTTTTCCAATCCAATCCTAAAAGCCATGCTAATGCTGAAGCTGTATATGCTCCTGTAAATGGTGCTGGAATTGCAACAAATAAAACAAGACCTAAAAATCCATATTTATCTATTGCATCTCTTTTCTTCTCAATTCTTTTTAGTATTTTTCTTACAAAACTAAATCTACAAAAAAATCTTTCATAAAGCAATTCTAAACCAAAATATATAGGAAAAAATATGATGCTATTAAAGAATATTGATATTAAAAAGACAGATAGAGGAGAAAAACCAAGAGATATTCCTAATGGTATAGCTCCTCTTAATTCACTTATCGGAAAAATACTCAAAAAAATAATCATTAAAACATTCGAAAAATCGCTCATATTGAAAAACTAAGCATATTAATCTTTTAAAAATATCCTATAACACAAAATCTTTTCCATTTTATCATCAAACAAAAACTCTGCATCAAACTTCTTATCATTAAGCAATAAAGGTAGCCATATTTTATCATCTTCCCACATTTCATCAAAAGGAATTTCATTCAAATAAAACCATTTTAATTCTCCTTCTTCACTTTCTCTAATTTCACCTTCATAATCCTTAGAAGAAAAAAGATAAACTATTGAAAAAATGTTATCTAAGTCCCAAAAAATTATTTTTCCATGATTTTTTAATTCTTTTAATTTTATTTCGGCTTCTTCTCTTACCTCTCTTAAAACATTTTCTAAAATATTTTCTCCATCTTCTATTTTTCCTCCTAATCCACTCCTTTTTTCCTTTACTTACTCCTCTGCTTGCCTTTTTTAGCAATATTTTATTCCCTTTTATTATTTCACAAAGGGTTGCCTTAAATGGACCGAGGGGGATTTTCTTTCAAAGATTCGAACCCCCAATCTCTGCCTCGCCGAGGCAGCGTCTTACCATTAGACCATCGGCCCTTATAAGAAGATAAAAACAAAATCTATTAATTTTTCATTATTTTAATTCTTCAAAACTCTCTATTAGTTGTTTTATGTTTCCTATTTTTTTCTTTTTTATAACCATAGCTTTTATTTCTTCTTTTTTAGTATTATCTTTCACAACTTTATCAACTCTTTTTAGTAAAGGTAAAACCTTATGATAAGCAAAAATCGCACTAGCTAGTGCGTCTCTTTCATGTTTGTTTTTTATAAACTTTTCAAATTTTTTAACTAATTTCATTTTCTTTTTTGTGGTCATGTTTTTGCTGGGAAGTATAAGCTTAGAATTAAATGTTGAAGAGATCTTTTTTACCAATCTTGGTGGATTTGAAACATCACAACCTACTATTATAGGCTCGCCATATCTTGAAATGTATTCTATAATATTATCTTTTGAAAAATGTCTTCTACTCTCCAAAGCAACAAAATTTCCGTTTATATCAATAATAGAAATTGCGGTTATTATTCCAGGGTCTATACCAACAATAACCTTCATGAAAACCCTAAATTATCTCAATGCTCTGTAATTAATCTCATTTTAATGCTTTTATTATTAATTTATTTCCAAACTTCCATATCAAAACTTCCCTTCCTTCTTTTATATTATCTTTCAATTCTTCTGGAATTTTTACCTCATATGTAGAAAAATCTTCTAGATCCATTACCTGAGCAAAATCGTTTGAGATTGATAAAACTTGAGCATTTCTTTTTTCTATTATAGGAACCTTTATCTGATGACTTGCTGGACTAACTATTACTCTTTTTTGTCCATCAAATATTCCTACAGCTTCCAATCTTGCTTTAGCATCGCCGTGCTTTCCTGTTTTTGATATTTTAAGATCTTTAACAACAGAAGGTTCATCATCTATTATAACAAATGATCCTTCTCTGCATTTTTTTATTTCTTCTAACTTTGTTTCTCCTTCTGACATGTTAATTAAATATAAAACAAAACTTTTTATCTCTTAGATTTTCTTATCTCTTTTAATATTTCTTCAGCTTTTTTAACACTTATATCTTTACTTTCAATCATTATACTTGCAACTTTATCTATTTCATTTCCAATTGCTCCTGCCATTATTGCAATGTTTCTTGAGTGCAATTCCATGTGACCGCGCTGAATCCCTTCTGTTGCTAATGCTCTTAAAGCAGCAAAATTTTGTGCCAATCCTAAACTAACAGCAATCTCAGCTAATTCTTGAGCAGATTTTACTCTTAATATTTTTAATGCTATTTGCGCTATTCTATTTGTTTTTGTTGCTCCTCCAACAATAGCAATTTGCATCGGCATTTCTATTTCTCCGACAAGATTTCCATCTTCATCTTTCCAATATTTTGTTATTGGAGAATATCTTCCTTTTATAGATGCATAAGCATGAGCTCCAGCTTCAATCGCTCTAAAATCATTTCCTGTTGCTATTGCTAATGCGTCTATTCCGTTCATTATTCCTTTGTTGTGAGTAGCACATCTGAAAATATCAGCAGAAGCAAAAGCATATGCATCCAATATTCCTTCAACAACATCCTCTCCTATAATATCTTTTTTCCATATTGCTCTTGCTTTTGCTATTCTTTTTGTTGCCAAATTAGAAACAATTCTTAATCTTACCTTTCCTTCACAAATTTTTTCTATTTCTGGAGCTATTGCTTCGCACATTGTATTAACTATGTTTGCACCCATCGCATCTCTTACATCAACAATTAAATGAACAATCAACATTTTTCCTCTTTGTGTTTCAATTTCTCTAATTTCAATATCCTTCGCTCCTCCTCCTAATTCTATTAATTTTGGATTTGTGCTATTTGCAATTTTTATTATCTCTTGTTTTTTTTCAATTATCTCTTTTTTCGCATTTTCAATATTTTTGCAGTTTATTATTTGAATTTGGCCTATCATTAATGGTTCAGACGCTTTTGCAATAAATCCTCCTGCTGGTCTTGCCAATTTTGCTGCATAGCTTGCTGCTGCAACAACAGAAGGCTCCTCTATTGCCATAGGAATTAAATAGTCTTTTCCATTAATCAAAAAATGAGTTGCTATTCCTAAAGGTAATTGTTGGCATGTAATAACATTTTCAATCATTCTGTTTGCTGTTTCTATATCCAAAGATGCCTTTTTAAGAATTTCTACTTCTTCGTCTGTAAGACCTGAAAACTCTTTTACTATTTTTAATCTTTCTTCTATGCTTAGATTATAAAAGCCAGAAATGTCTGAATTCATTAAATCACTAAATGAAATAGAAATAAAAAATTTTAAATATATTCCACGTTTTAGAAGATTTATGTTTAATAAAATTGTAACTTGTGCATTACCTTATGCAAACGGAGAGCTTCATTTAGGTCATATAGCATCAACATATTTACCTGCAGATGTGTTTGTTAGATATTTAAGATTAAAAGGAGAGAAAGTGATTTTTGTTTGTGGAACAGATGATTTTGGTACCCCAATTCTTATAAAAGCTGAGCAAGAAGGTAAAACGCCAAAAGAATATGTTGAATATTGGAATAAAAGAGATGAAGAAGATTTAAAAAGATGTGGAATAGTTTTTGATCTTTTTTATAAAACAAGCTCAGAAGATCATATAAGATTTGCAAAATATTTTTTTGAAAGATTAAAAGAAAAAGGATTTATTTACAAAAAAACAATAGAACAAGATTATTGCGAAAAATGCAAAAAATTTTTGCCCGATAGATATATAAAAGGGACTTGCCCTTTTTGTAATGCAGAAGACCAATATTCAGATTCATGTGAAAAATGTGGAAAGGCAATTCCCTTAGGGGAAATTAAAGATCCTAGATGTGCAATTTGCAATTCAAAACCAATAAAGAAAAAAACAGAGCATTATTTTTTCAAGCTTTCTGAATTTTCTGAAAAGTTAAAAAATTGGTTAAAAACAAACAAAAACCTCCAAGAAGATGTAAAGAATTATGTACTAAAATGGATTGAAGATGGATTAGAAGACTGGGACATTACAAGAGATATTTATTGGGGAGTGCCGATAGAAAATGGTAAAGTTTTATATGGTTGGTTTGAAAATCATTTATGTTATATTACAACAGTTTTAAAATATTGTGAATCCGTTGGATTAGACGGAAAAGAAATTTGGAACTCATCTACAATTTACCATTTCATAGGTAAAGACATAATATATCATCACTATTTATTTTTGCCTTCAATGAGAATTGCTGAAGGAGAATATAAGCTTCCTGAATTTATTCCTGTGAGAGGGCATTTACTTTACGAAGGAAAGAAGATCTCTAAAAGTAGAGGATGGTATATAAGTTTGAATGATTTTTTAGAAAAATATCCTACAGATTATTTAAGATATTATCTTTCAAGTATAATTCAATACAATCAAAATGACGCAAATTTTGAATGGTTTACATTTAAAGAGAAAATAAATTCAGAGTTAGTTGGAAATATAGGAAACTTTATTTATAGAACTCTTAAGATGATTTGGGATAAATTTGAAGGAAAAATACCTGAGCCAAAGAATTATGAAGAAATTGATCAAAAATTTTCACAAAGAATTGAAAATATAAGCAAAGAAACTGAAAGAGATATGGAAAGATTAGAGTTTGATGAAGCAATAAAAAATATTCTTGAATTTTCAAATGAATGCAACAAATACTTTCAAACAAAAGAGCCTTGGTCAAAAGAAGCGAATACATGCTTATTTTTAAGTGCAAATGCCGTTGCTTCTCTCTGCAATCTCCTTTATCCTTTCTTGCCACTTTCATTTGAAATTTTAGCAAAACAATTAAATATCAAAAAAATTGAATGGAAATCAGGAATAATATTATCTCCAAACCACAAAATCAATGAACCAAAACCATTGTTTATAAAAGTATGATTAATCAAAAGCTGTTTCAAAATCTAATCCTACTTTATTACAAAAATCTTTTCCAACATTACCTTCATTTTTTATTATTTCTTCTAATGGAATAAATCTCCATCCTTTTCTTGTAATCTTCCAAGCTATAAATGCTTTTGTATTTGCTTTTTCAACCCATTCTTTTAGTTGTTTTATTTGATTATCATATATCTTAAAACCGTTTTTTCTAGACTTGCATTCTATGACATATATCTTTCCTTTCTTTATTGCAATTAAATCAGGACTTGGAAGAGAGATTCTTCCTGATCTTGGACTTCTTAAAACCATATATCCTTTTTCATATAATTTATGAACAAGCTCTCTTTCTCCCGTATAACCTTTTCTATATGCTTTTATTCTCATAATATATTCTCTTTAAAAAACGAAAATAAATATAAATATTTTTGAGTTTTATTCTATATTATGAAGTTGCGAGCAAGGGTCAAAGATGTGATGCAGAGAAGATTAAAATCTATAGATGAAAAAGCGTCTGTAAAAAATGCTGCAGAAATTATGAAGAAAAATAGAATAGGTTCTGTGGTTGTAACAAGAAAAAATAAAATAATAGGAATAGTTACAAAAACAGATATTGTTTATAAATATGTGGCTGAAGGAAAGAAAAGGCTTAAAGACATAATGTCCAAAAGATTAATAAAAATATCTTCTAATGCTACTTTAGAAGAAGCTGCTAAAATGATGACTGAAAATAAGATAGAAAAGCTTTTGGTTTTTGATGGTTCTAAACCTGTTGGAATAATATCTGTTACAGATATATTAAGGGTTGAGCCTACACTTTTTGAGATATTGATAGAAAAAATAAGACAATCGGGACCAATAATAAAAGAAAATGAACCTACATATGGAGTTTGTGAAAACTGCGGAAATTATTCAGATAGCCTAACAGAAATTGATGGAGAATATCTTTGTCCATCTTGTGCATCAGAAAAATAATTCTTTTTTAATTTTTATGAAAAGGTCTTTATCAGAAAAAATAATATTGACACCAATAGAGCAGAGATATATTTCTACATGTTATCCTCTTCCGGATAGACCATTCTTAGATAAAGTAGAATATTGGAAAAGAATTTTAAGAGAAGGTTCAAAAAATGATAAAAACTTAGAAATTTCTTTAAATGATTTCGGATTAGCTTTTCCTCATATCGGGATGCTATATATACAAGGTTTTTTTGATGAAAGAAGTATCCAAAGTTATTTTGAAGGTATTGATGAAAAATCTCATAATATGAGAATGTATTTATTTGCTAAAAAAATGTATAGAAAGAAATTTCCTCAAACCTTAAATGTTTTATCACATATTGAATATTGTTCTGTAAAACCTGCTGAACTAGAAACTGAAAAAATATACTCATATGGAATGATATATAATTATCCTGTAGATACTGAATATTTTGGTATACGTTTTAAAAATGATTTTGTTTTGGTTCATGGAAGAAGCGAAAAGGGGCTAATTGCGATAAGAGATATAACAGAAGAGGAATTTGAAAGATTTACAAAATGGTTTGAAGAGAGACAAAAAAGCAAAGATAACCCTTTTGTAAAATTTAAAGATGAATTAGAAAAATGTTTATAATGAGAGTTATGATAGATTTATTGAAGCCTGACTGGAAAAAGTTTATAATTCCATTGATTTTATTTTTTACTTTTCTAATGCTTGTCAAATCATTTTTCGATGTAGCTTCTGTGATAGATAAAAATGCTTGCAAAATTTTATCTTTATTACAAGAGGCTAACTCAAAAATCGAAGAAAACGATATAAAAACTATTAACAAAACTTATTATAATTTGGTAGCTATATCTAAAAATATAACACGTGAAACAAAAAAGTTAGAAAGCTTTACTATTTTTTTAGAAATATTCAAAAAAATAGATCCTCTCTTTCCATTTCCTTGCGAGTTTGTTATTTTTAGTGATTGCAGGTTCTATATAAATGAAAACACATACAAATGCTTAACAAAAGATTTAGAAACCGAAGAGTTACAACCTAAAAATTATGTTGTTGTTGATAATGATATTATAAATTTTTTTCTAATCTTATCAGAAATTGAAAATAAAGAATATAAAAAAGCTTCTGCTGATATTATTTTAATTAATATTTTATTGTTGTTTTTAGAAGGTTACTTGATCTCAATATTTATCATTCTCATTTATAGAAAAATAAGAAAACGTTTTTTAATGAATACCGAGAAAAATATATAAACTGAAAACCAAAATTCTATTATGGCAGAAATTATAGAAGAATCTATAACAGAAAAAGAGATTGGAATAGAAACTAATGAACCATTAACAATTGTTTCTAAGGTCTTGAATATCTCTTCAAAATTTGGAAAAATTTTAAAAAAAGATGATGAGATCTATAGCTCAAAAACAGGGTATATAATAAAACATTATCTAGAAGTAAAAAATGATTTGGATGGCGTATCTTCTATCATATTCTCTGTTTACATATATGTAGAAGAAAATTATGTAAGAATAAGTCTGAGAATATCTTTAAAAACTGAATTAAAAGATGATGAAAATATTTTCAACGAATATTATAAAAATTATGTGCAACCTAAGCTTGCAAAAAAGGCTGAAAAAATAGCTAATAATTATATTTTTGAGATTAAGAAGATAAGCAGCTAACTAGAAGTTTCAAAATCTTTAAAAAATTTTTTTATGTATATTTCAGGTTCTTTTGTAATCTTGAATTCCATCTCTATTGGCAAAGCAATTCTATAATTCTTCCATAAAAATCTTTTATCCATAAAAATAACAACTGCTCTATCCTCTTCACTTCTTATGCATCTTCCCGCAGCTTGTAAAGCCCTTCTAATTGCTGGATAAATATAACCATATTCTCTCCCTTTACCAAATTTTTTATCATAATAGTTAATTAAAGATTTTGTTTCTAAGTCTGGTTTGCTTAAAGAAAGTCCTACTATAACAACACATTTCAAAATACCACCAAAAAAGTCTATACCTTCTGAAAAAGATCCTCCTTGGATACCAAGAAGTAATGCATTTTTTGTTTTCATAAATGAATTTAGCATTTTCATCTTTTCTTCTTTACTTGAATTCTGAATCTCTAAAAAGATTATCCTATCTTTAAAAGAATCTTTGAGCATCAAATAAATCTTATCCCTAAAATCATAGCTTGGAAAAAATATCGCAATATTTCCTTTAAGAGAAGAACAAATCCTTACCAAATAATTTGAAATCCTTCTAAAATTTTCTTCATTCCTATTTTTATATTCTGTTGTTATGTCCGGAATAAACAAGTTTAATCTATTTTCTGGTGGAAATGAAGAAACATAAGATCTACATAAAGTTTCTTTACTAAAACCCAAAATGTCTCTATACATTTCTGTTGGATTTAATGTTCCTGATATAAGAATTATAGAATGTGCGTCTTGTATATCCTTTGATAAAATTGTTGGATCTAAGCATATGTAGTTAATAAATAATTTTTCCCTATTTTCATCTTCTTCTATCCTAAAAATTCTTGCATACCCTTCATCTGAGCCTTGCCAATAATATAAAAATCTTGCTATTGATCCTAAAAATGACCTTTTTCTTTCTTCCCTAACTTGCTCCGCAGCTATTTCAAGCTCTTCTATAATTTTATGGTATTCATCTATTGTTTCTATTTCTTTTATAAGCTCCTCTTTTTCTATAAAAAATTCTTTTAGGTTTCTTTTTCTTCTTATATTTTCAAGTGCTTCATTTATGAATGAAACATTTTCAACCAATTCATCAAAGCCAAATCTTCTTGCTTCTTTTTCTGCATTTTTTAATGTAATATTGCTTAACCTAAAAGAAAGGATGTTTCTTATTCTGTCGGGAAGATTATGAGCCTCATCAACAATTATTATAGAATCTTCTATATATTTATTTATTCTGCTTAGCAACTTTTCTCTTATTAAAGAGAATATATGATAATAATCGCATACTATAACACAACTTTCTTTTGCTACTTCTATAGCTATCTCATAAGGACAAAAACCTTTGCATAAATGTTTTATCTCTTCTGCATGTAATGGCTTTTCTGATAGAATACTTTCTACAACTTTTGATGCACTTTCGCTTAGATCACCTCTTTCTCTTGTATTATTATAAAATATGCATTTTTCGTTCTTCTTCATAGTTGAACAATATTCATTAAAGTCTTGGTTAGAAAGCAGCTCTATTCCTGAAACAGGACAGAGCCATTTCTTTCCAATAATATCTACCGCATTGAAGTCTATTCTAAATTTCTCTTTAATTCTTCTTAGTGTATCAATTACAATTTTATGTTGAGAGTGCTTGGGAGTTAAAAAGAATATTGTTTTATTATTTAACAAAGCGTATTCCAAAGACGGACATAAAGTTGCTGCTGTTTTTCCTATTCCTGATGGTGCATTTGCTATTAAATTTATTTTCAATTCTAATGCTTTTTCAACATCTTTAATTAATTCATATTGCCCTTTTCTTATATTTTTAAAAGGAAATAGCATAATTCGTAATTATTTTTAATATTTAAAACAAATTTCTATTAAAAGCGCTGGTAGTCTAATGGTAGGACACTACCCTGCCAATTTTTTAGTAGCTCGGTAGAGACGCGGGTTCGAATCTGTTTTTAATTAAAAACAGAAAAAATCCCGCCCAGCGCATTTTTACATTTTTTCAAAAATTTAAAGAAAATAAAAAATGAAAAAAGAAAATTTCTCTTAATTTTTTATACTTACCTGAAGCTTTGATATACGAATTGAATTCCAGCAATATCCCCAGGCTCTAATGATCTTTTGATCTCTTCTCCATAATCTGTATAACCATACATTGTCATTGTTGAATATTTTGAATCATAAATGTCATCCAAGCCGCACCAATGTCCTGCTTCATGGATTACAATATTTCTTATATCAAATTTGTTGTTGAAATCTATTGTTCCTTCGTCTCCATCAGCTATTCCCCATTTGTAATATGAATTTAGCACAATATCTGCATCAACTATCTCTTTTGTTTTGCTGTTATACCATATCACTGCATAAGCTATAACTCCTTGCTTAGCCCTACCCCATGTGATAACATTCTTATAATCTGGAAAAGATGTGCTTGCCTTTGCCTTGTAATTTATTGTTGGATTGTCATTGAATAAGTTAATTGTATATTTTATTTCATTCGGAGGTGTATAATCGTCATAGTCAACAACCAAATCCCATGCTTCTAAGGCAGATTTTATTTCATTGACTACCTTATCAACCTTAAGCCCATACCTTTTAATTGCTTGACTTGGATTTATAATATAAGGCACACCATTAGGATACTTTGTAAGATCCCACCAAACTCCGAGAGTTTTATATCCATCGCTTGTTCCATCATTGTCAGGATCTCCTATGTCAATAACTTCGGCTTTATAATGTATTAATGCAATCCTCGTATATTTACCGAAATTATCTATGACCTTTCTTTTGCCAAACCATTCCTTTGGCATTTCTTCGCTATTTATTGAAGAATAAATTGGAATTGAAAAAGATGCTGATATCGACAAAAGCACGCTGAAACACATTAATGCAAAAATTTTATGTTTTCTCATATTATTTTAGTTTTTATTTTAAATTTTTTATTGTTTAATGAATTTTATTTAGCTTTTACAAGTTGTAGAGTAAAAAGTATAATTGTCTTGTTTCTTTTTGGAGATAAACTAAAAATAAGCAATTTAAAGGTTTTATAATAAAATTATTTTAAGTGAGAAGAATGGCTTTCTTTAAGAAAAAGGATGAAGGTATTGAAGAAAATAAAACACAAGAAGTAAAGCAAGAAGAAAATCCTCAAAAAGAAATTCCTCAAACAAAAACTGAATACAATATTGAAGAAATTCCAATTTCTACCCCACTATTCGTGAAGGTTGAAAAATATAAGGAGATTATTAACAACATAAAAGAAATAAAGGCGCTTTTGTCAGGAATTCAAAATCTCATATCCTTATTAGAAGATGTTGAGCAATTAAGAAACGATGGAATAAACACATTAAGAATAACAATGCAAAGATTAGAAAAAAATATAATGAAGCTTGACATGAGCTTTACAAAACCTTCTGATAGTTTTTCAAAACCTTCTGACATAATCGCAGAAAAAGCAAAGGCTGAAATTAGACCTGAAATTCCAGAAGCAAAAGATTTAGAAGATTCGTTAATGCAAATATATGATCAACTAAATTCTATGAAGATGGAAATAGAAAAGATGAAAGGATATTAAATTGATTATTATGAAAAAAGGTATATCAACATTAGTAGCAACAGTTTTACTCTTAGCATTCACAATCTCAATAGGAATTGTAACACTTACATGGTTCAGTACATTTGCAAGGAACGCTACAACAAAAATTGAAAACCGAACCTCACAAAAAATAGATTGTTCTTTTGGGGCTATCTCAATGAGAAATGTTTGTTTAAATAATACTAATCTTACTGGATTTATAGAAAATACTGGATCTATAGAGCTTAAAGACATAAAAATAAAAATATTATATTCAAATGGAAGTTCTCTTTCATATAATTATACACAACTTGGATTTGAAGAAAATATATTATTTCCGGGAAATAAAAAATATTTTAAAATATATGTTGGCAATACTGATGAAATATTGCTAATTTCATTAACAACAAATTGTCCAAAGGTTGATGACGAGCTGGATATTAGCAAAATAGAAGAGTGTTGAATTTAGATAATTTAATTTTAAATACTTTGTGGTTAATATCTATGTAGAAGATTTTTTTCTTGGGAATTGGTATGGAGAATAATATAAAAGGTACAACAACTTGTGGAATAATAGGAAAGGATTATGTAATATTAGCTGCAGAAACAAAATCAACAATGGGAAATCTTGTAATAAGTAAAGAGGATAAAAAGATTTATCAATTAGATGATAGAATAGCAATAACCACTTCTGGTGCAGTTGGCGATTTACAGCAACTTATAAGGATAGTGAAAGCAGAAATAAGTCTATATAAAATGGAAAGTAGTGTGAGTGTAAATTCTGTTGTAACTTTGATTTCAAACATTCTTCAGTCAGTAAGATATTTTCCTTATCTTGTTGGGTTGATTGTTGGAGGGGTGGATGCCACAGGACCGAGATTATTCGGAATAGATGCAATAGGTGGAATAACAGAAGATAAGTATATATCTTCAGGTTCAGGATCTCCGATTGTTTATGGAATACTAGAAAAGGATTATAAAGAAGATATGGAAAAAGAGGAAGCAATAAAATTGGCTGTTGATGCAATAAAATCTGCAAGAGAAAGAGATGTATATTCAGGTGGAAAAAGAATAGATGTGGTTGCTATCACAAAGGATAGAATAGATTTTTTTAGTTTTTAAGTAATTTTTATAATCTTGAATTGATTTCTGCTCGGGTTGATAAAATGGAAGAAATAATAGAAAAAGTAAAAGAAGAAATACCTGAAAAATACATCAATGAAATATGCTACGAAGGATCTAATATTATAATATATACAAAAGATGAAGATTTTCTTAAAAACTCTTCTGAAAAAATAAGAAGCGTTGTAGATAAGCTTAAAAAAAGAATAATGGTTAGGGCTGATCCTAGTATAATAGAGAATGAAGAAAAAACAGAAGATATAATTAGAGAATTAATACCAAAAGAAAGTGAAGTTACAGAAATCTACTTTGAACCGGAATTCTCAAAGGTTATAATACATGCTAAAAAGCCTGGAGCAATAATAGGAAAGAATGGTGAAATAATAAAAAAGATATTAGAAAAGACAAATTGGACTCCGAGCGTTAAAAGAAGTTGTATAATAAATAGTGAGATTGTAGTTGCAATAAGAAGAATGTTACATAAAGAAGCTGGGATGAGAAAAAAGTTTTTGCATGAACTTGGAAAAAAGATTTACTCGCCTATGAAAGAAGTAGAATATATAAGAATTACTTCTCTCGGCGGATTTAGAGAGGTTGGAAGATCTTGCATATTATTAAGAACTCCACAAACAAATATTTTACTTGATTGCGGAATTTCAGTATCAAACCAAAAGCAACCTTACCCATATCTGAATGTTCAAGAATTTGTTATTCAAGAGCTTGATGCTATTGTACTCTCTCATGCCCATTTAGATCATTGCGGCTTAATTCCAATGCTTTATGAAAAGTATAATTATAGAGGTCCAATATATTGCACAGAGCCGACAAGAGATTTAATGGCCCTTTTGCAGTTAGATTATTTAGAGGTCTGCCAAAAAGAAAGTAGAGAAACGCCTTATGGAATTAAAGGAATAGATGAAGCAATAAAGCACAGCATCACTTTAAACTATGGAGAAGTTACAGACATTGCTCCTGATGTAAGACTTACCTTAGAGAATGCAGGACATATGCTTGGTTCTTCTTTAATTCATTTAAATATAGGAAATGGTTTATACAATCTTTTATACACAGGAGATATAAAATATGGTACAAATACATTATTTTCTCCTGCAAAAACTAATTTTACAAGGGTTGAAGGATTAATAATAGAATCTACATATGGATCTGCAAAGGATGTTCAACCTTTAAGAAAAGATGCTGAAAATAATTTTATCGAAAATGTTAAAAAAGCGGTGCAAAGAGGTGGAAAGGTGCTTGTACCAAGCTTTGCGGCAGAAAGAGGACAGGAAGTTCTTGCAATATTAACATCTGTAAGCGAAGATGAACTTAATGTACCTCTTTATTTAGATGGTATGCTCTGGGATGCAACAGCAATCCATACAGCATACCCTGAATTTCTAAGTAAAGATATGCAGAGAAAAATGCTAAACGAATCAAAAAACCCTTTCTTAGATCCAAGAGTAAAAGGAATTGGTTCACAAAGCGAAAGAGAAAATGTTATAAACGAATCTAGGCCAAGTGTAATAATTTCAACTTCAGGAATGCTAAATGGTGGGCCAATATTGAATTATTTAGAAAGGCTTGGAGAAGATGAAAAAAATATGTTAATATTTGTTGGTTATCAAGGAGAAGGAACCTTAGGTAGAAGGATCCAGAAGGGGTGGAAAATAGTTCAAACGAACGGGAAAACTTTAGAATTAAATCTAGAGATTGTTACTATTGAAGGTCTTAGCGGTCATTCACCGCAAAATGAGTTAATAAAATTTATAGAGCATCTAAAAACAAAACCTAAAAAAATAGTTATAAATCATGGAGAAGCTTCTAAATGCATAGAGCTTTCAAGAACACTGAGAAAAATTTTTAGGGTAGAAGCTGTAGCTCCAAGAAATCTTGAAACAGTAAGATTCAGATAATTTGGTGGTTTCTTTGTTCAAAAAAATTAAAGAAGGTTTAGTTGAGATATTTGTTCCTGATGTAAAAATTCCGGAAGAGGGAAAAAATTATGGTTTTTATAATCATAGAATGAAAATAGATAGAGATATTTCTGTGGCTATCTTATCAGTTTTTAAAGAAATTTTTAGAAATTCTTCTGAAATCTATATATGTGATGTTATGGGTGGTACGGGGATAAGAGGTATTAGATATAAGAAAGAGGTTGGCGGAAATGTTGTAATTAATGATGCAAATAAAAATTCTTTTGAGTTGATAAAAAAGAATGTTCAACTGAATTCTTTGGATATTAAAGTTGAATCAGAAGAAGCGAAATTTCTTCTTCATAGATATAGAGAATCAAAAAATCTTTTTGATTTCATAGATCTTGATCCATTCGGCTCTCCTGCTACTTTTGTAGACTCTGTTGCAATGTGCTTAAAAAATTTTTCTTTGGTTGCAATTACTGCAACAGATACACCAACACTTTTTGGTTTATACCCTAAGACATGCTTAAGAAAATATGGGATAATTTCTTTTAAATTTCCTTTTTATAGAGAATTGGGGACGAGAATACTTCTTAGTTTTTTGATTAGGGAGTTTGCAAGATTTGGGAAAGCTTTAAAACCAATACTTTCATACTCTATCTTACATTACATAAGAATTTATGCAATTTCTAAAAATTCTATAGAAGAGTGTAACAAAGTTTTGGAAAAATTTAAAGATGCTTCAAAAGAAATGAAAAGGTTTGGAATAAATTTTGAAAAAAGTATAAACATTTATTGCGGAGAATTGAATGATAAAAATTTTTTGTTATATGTTTCTAAAAAACTTAAAGAAATGAATTCTGAAGGAATAAAGATAACAAATTTAGCATCAACAGAATTAGATAACTTATTTTATTTTGATATCTCTCAGATAGTCAAAAAAAGAAAAATTAGAAAAATGCCTTCTGTGAATATGATTATAAAAAAGTTATTGGAGAAAGGGTATAGCGCTTCGAGAACTATCTTTTGTCCAACTGGAATAAAAACTAGTGCAGAAATTAAAGATATTGAATCTATTTTGAAAGATTAAAAATTATTAAAATATAAAATATGAGATATGAAAATGAAAAATTTAATAGATCTTGCGAATTTAATTGGAGATGAAAACTTAAGGAAAAAGACCATAGAATTGCTGAAAAATATTAAGATAACAAACAAGAATTTTGAAAAATATGAAAAGGACAAAACAAAATTTGAAGAAGCATTTGGTGGTACATCAGAATTTCACCATCCTTATAAAGGCGGATTGGTTGATCACACATATACAGTAACAAAGATTTGTATAGAAATAGCAAATATCTTTGAAAATGTTTATAAAATAAAGATAAATAAGGACTTTTTAATTTCAGCAAGCCTTCTCCACGATGTTATGAAAATATATTCATTCAAAAAAGAAGGGGATGTAACAATGTCAAGTGATGCAAAAATAGATCATGGAACATGGATGTGTTGTGAATTGTATGCAAGAGGGTTTCCTGAAGAGGTTATCCATATAATTGCTAGTCATTTTGGTCCAAATGGGCCAACACCACCACAAACAACAGAAGCTTTAATATTATTTTATGTTGATTCTTTGGATAGCACAATAGAAACATTTTGGCGGTCTTTGGGATTAACTAAATCATAAATATAAAAAATATAAATATCAAAAACAATATCTATCTTATTGAAGTGATTAAAAGATGGTAAAAGAAGAGTATGAAGTAATACCTTTGGACCCAATAAGAGCATTGGAAAAAAGGATTAAAAAGATAGAAGAAAGTGTTCAAGAAAAGGCTATTGGAAGCGAATATATAGAGTTAGTTAAAACAAATCAACAGGTAGTGGCTGATTTAATAAGATTAAATACAGGAATAATAGATAAATTGAGTAATCTAGCTTCTAAAATAGAAGAGCTTGTAAAAAGGATTGACGAATTCTCGAACAAATTTGAAATAGAGGTTGAAGTTGAAGGTAGAGAAAGCAAAAGAGTTAAAGAGCTTGAAGAGGAAAACCAAAAACTTAAAGAAGCACAAGAAGAGTTTTTGGACAAAATATCAAAGCTTGAAAAGAGAATTAACGCATTAATATTATCAAAAATTCCTGTAAGAAGAACCGATGTTTCTATAAATAAACAGATACCTCAGCAAATGAGATAGGGAAATAAAATGAAATCCCAACAGGAAACAATAAGCTACATTATTATGGTAGCTATACTTATTGTTATAGTTACCACAGCATATATTTGGGCTTCTCCAATGATACAGAAAAATAGAGATATAACGATTCTTAATAATGCATATGAATTTATGAAAAGTCTGAATGAAAAAATAAAGAGCGTTGCAAATAATGGTGGAAGAGAAAGTGTTTACATAGATTTTGGAAATCTTTTTTTTGAAAATGGAGCAATAATATTTAGCTTAGAAACCTTATCAACAATTTATGAACCTGGAAAAAGAATATATTTTGTAAAAAATCCGGAATGTCAAATATATGATAATTGCATTTTAGGTGAGGATGAGCCAGAGCTTTTTTATGTTGAAAGTAGAAAAATAGAAGAAAAATATTATACGACATATTACCTAACTTACAGAAAATTAAATTCTGTTGCAAAATCTTATAAAATTTCTTTAGAAGGAGAAAAACAGATTGGTAAAGGTAAAATTTTGATAGAACATAAAGGAAATAGAAAAGAAGGTAATACAGTAATTTCAATAATAGAAATTAAAATTGTTTAAGTGATGATATGAAGGGTCAGCAAAATATTATAAATGAAATGTTTTTGTTTGCTTTTGGATTATTTTTTTTAATTTTCGTCTCTTTTTTCTTTATATATTTTAATAATTGGTTAAGTGACTTAACAGTTAAAGAGAGTTTAGAAACAATCTCTGTTCTTCTATCTTCTTCTATATTAAAAATTTATGAAACTGGAGGGAATGGAAGTATAAAGATAAAGATACCACAACAAATTAATGATAGAATATATAGCGCAGAAGCTTTTGGAAATAGAATAATTGTATATGATGTATATTACCCTAACATTACAGTTACTCAAAGCATTTTTTATATATCTACGAATAAAAATATTAATGGAGGACTATTTAGCAGCTATGGATATGCTGTGATAAAATCTATTGGCTCAAATATAGAATTGGGAAGATAATTTATGGAAAAAGAAGAGAAACAAAAAGTTTTTATCAAAATAAAGCCGAAAAAAGAGCAAGAAAAGCCTGAAAATAGTTTTAAAGAAAAAGAAAGTTTTGATAAAAAAATGGAAGAAGAGAAAGAAGAAAAACCTAAAATAATGGAAAATATAAATCCTGTTGATATATTATTGAAAGATAAATCGATAAAAGAGGTAAAAGAAGAAAGTTTGGAAGAAGAGGAGATGAAAAATATTTCTATGAACTATCCTTTAATAACAATAGATAATAAGGTTTTTGCATCTGCTCATATCTTCTGGGATCCAAATATTCATGAATTGGTTTATTTTGTTAAAGAGCCAAACATAAGTGAAGAGGATAAAAAGTTGCTAAAAAAGATTGAAATATTTATTCAAGAAAAAATCAATGTTGACTTCAGTAAATTAAGAAAAAGCGATGCAATAAATTATTTAACAAAATTATTTGATGAAGCACTTGAATATTTTAAGAAAGGTAGAATGGACAAAAATCTTAAAGATATACTTAAATATTACATTTTCAGGGACTTTATAGGAATGGAAAGAATAGAACCTCTTCTTAAAGATCCATATATAGAAGATATAAGCTGCGATGGAGTTGGAATACCTATTTATGTTTATCATAAAGATCCAAGAATAGGATCTATAAAAACAAATATTTTGTTTGAAACTAGAGAAATCCTAAATAGTTTTGTGATGAGATTAGCTGAAAGGTGTGGAAAAATAATTTCCATAGCTTCACCTCTTTTAGATGGCTCGCTTCCAGATGGCTCTAGAGTTCAAGCAACATTAGAAAGTGATATTGCAAGAAGAGGTTCTAATTTTACAATAAGAAAATTCTCAGAAAAGCCTTTAACTCCAATAGATTTATTAAGATTTGGGACATGTGACATAAACACCTTATCATATTTATGGTTTGCAATAGAGCATGGATCTTCTATTTTAATTTCTGGGGGAACAGCAAGTGGAAAAACTACTTTATTAAATGTATTATCTCTTTTTATTAAACCTCAGATGAAGATCGTTTCTATAGAAGATACTGCTGAATTACAACTTTATCATCCTCATTGGGTTCCTCATGTTGCAAGGGTTTCGATAGCAAAAGAGGAAAGGGAAATAGATTTATATGAGCTTTTAAGAGAATCGCTAAGACAAAGACCAGATTATATAATAGTAGGAGAAGTGAGAGGAAAGGAAGCTTATGTATTATTCCAGCAAATTGCTTTAGGACATGCTGGTTTAGCAACAATACATTCAGAATCTTTCTCAAAGCTTGTTGATAGATTAACTACTCCACCAATAAGCTTACCTCCTACACTTATTCAAAATCTTGATTTAGTTATATTTGTTGCTAGAGTAAGAATGAAAGAAAAATATGCAAGAAGAATAATCTCAATAGCAGAAGTTATTGGATTTGATAAAGAAACAAATACTCCAAAAATAAATGAGGTTATAAGATGGGATCCTTTCCAAGACAAATTTATAACAAGCAAAAGCTATTTGATAGGTAAAATAGCTTTAAAATCTGGTCTGAAAGAAGAGGAAATAAAAAAGGATTTAAAAGATAGGGCAAAGTTTCTTTATTTCTTGGCAAAAAGAGGGGTAAATGATTATAAAGAGCTAACAAAAATGCTTAATATGTTTTACAGCTATAGAGATGTGATAATTGAAAAGATAAATGCTGTAATCTAAAAACTCAAAATACAATAATATAAATTAATTTTGTGATATAATTTTATTGTATGACATCTTATTCAAAGTTTTGTTTTAAATATTTCGGAAGCTTAGTGAAACCTTTTAGAAAATATTTTATAGATGTAAAAGCTGATTTAAGGATAGCTGATCTAAATTTTACATTAGATGAATATCTTTCAATGGCCTTCTTCACCTCTTTACTTACATTCCTTTTAGAAATCCTTGTAATGTCTTTTATTTTTGGACTTTTTTTCAACCCTTTTGTATCAGTTTCTCTTGCAACAACCCTAGCATTTATGCTTTCTGGTATTGTTTTCTTTATATTTTATTCATATCCAAGATTGTTAAGCAAAAAGAAAGCTGAAGATATTGATAAAGTGCTTCCTTTTGCTTCATCTTATCTTTCTGCCTTAGCTGCTGGAAAAAGTCTACCTCTTTATCTTTTTAACACAATTTCAAGATTCAAAGAGTTTGGAGAGGTTGCAAAAACTGCAGGAAAGATAGCAAGAAATATAACCATGTTTGGAATGACATCTGCAGAAGCAATTAAAAAAGAAGCTCTCGAAACACCTTCAAAAGATTTTAGAGATTTATTATGGGGAATTCACACAACAATAACAACAGGAACTGATATAAAATCTTTTCTAAGAGAAAAGACTGATTTTTTAATGAGTGAATATAGAAGAAGGATAAGAAGATTTTCTCAAGAACTTTCTATGTATATAGAAATATATCTTACTGTTGTAATAGCTGGCTCTATAATGTTTATAGTGTTGACATCTGTTATGGCTGGCGCAGGTTTTGATGTTTTAACAATTCAGTCTTTCATAATTTTTATATTATTGCCTTTTGTTTCTATAGCATTTATGCTACTTATAAAAAGTAGGTCTCCAGTAGGGTAATTAGAATGAAAAAAATTAAATTAAATGAAAAGAATATAATTATAATATCTTTTTTACTATTTTTGATAATACTTTTTATTTCAGCGTTCGTGTATAAAGAAATTGCGCTTTTCATTAATCTTTTAATTTTAGGGACAATTGTTCTTGTACTACCTTACACTATATACAAATTTATCAGATTTCAGCTAATAAAAAACTGTGAAGATAATTTTCCAAATTTTTTAAGGGATGTTGCAGCAGCTAAAAGAAGCGGACTAACAATGATTCAGGCAATAAAATCATGTGCAAGATCTCAATATGGAGCATTAACTCCATATGTTGTAAAGCTTAATAATCAATTATCTTGGAACATACCTTTGCAAAAGGCTTTGGAAAATTTTAGAAACTCTTTAAAAGAAAGTAGCATAATATCACAATCTATTTTGGCAATTTCGCAGATAGAAGAATCTGGAGGAAATACTGAAGATATTTTAGATTCTTTAGCAGAAAACATAGAAGGAATAAAAGAAGCAGAAGCAGAGAAAAAAACATTAATGAGTCAGCACATTATAGCTATGTATGCAATATTTTATATATTCTTAGGTATCTCTTTGGCGTTAATTTCTTTTCTATTAAAATTTCCAGAAATTCCTGGAGCGGAGCAGCTAGAATCTTTACCAATCGGAAGAAGCCCGTGCGAGATTTGTATTAATAAACAAGAAGGAATTTGCTTTGTTTGCAATATATTTTTCCATTTATGCAGATCTTTTGAGTTTGGTATTAGCTCAAGCCCAAGATGTTATTATAATTCTTTGTTCATTTTAATGATAATAATTCAAGGTATTTTTTCTGGATTGATTGCAGGTATAGTAGGGTCAAATTCAGCAATAGCTGGTGTTAAACATTCTTTAATAATGAGTATTTCTGGTTTCATAATATTTTTGATTGTGAGCCAATTTGGCATTATTTAAGTGGTTTATATGAAAGCTCAACTAAACATAGAATTCATATTAGCTGTAACATTATTCATAATATCCATTCTCTTTATTTCATATACAGCAACTCAGGAATGGTTTTCATTAAAGACAGAAATTGATGAAGAGGAGAAAAAACTTCTTGGATATGCTATTTCTCAGCTTATAATATATGATAAGGGATATCCTGAAAACTGGGATTCTTTGGAGAATCTTCAAAAATTCGGCTTGTCATTGCATCCTTACACCTTATCAAGAAATAAATTAAATGCAATAAACAATTGCTCTTATGAAAATTATAATAAAATAAAAAATTTTCTTTCTCTTCCTTCAGATAAAGATTTCTTAATAATTATTACAGACCAATATGAAAGAATAATATCTAAATGTGGAATTGAACATAATATAAGAGAAATTGTATGGATAAGAAGATTTGCTGTTTTGGACGGAAATATAGTAAAAATTATCATAGGTATATATTAGGTGAAAATATGAAAGGTTTTATAAAAATATTGGAGGCTATACTTTCTCTTATCTTAATATTTGGAATTATTCCTTATTTTATTTCTTTTTCAAAAAGCAGCGAAGAGTGGGATAATGCTTTACTTTCATTATCTATTAGAGACATCTTAATATCTTTGGATAAATCCGGAATTTTAAAAAGTTATATAATTTCTGGAAATCTTGAAGGATTGAAGAATTACATATCATCGTTATTGCCGGGAAATGTGATAATCGATATATCTGTGAACGGACTACCTAAAAATATAATAAAGATTGGATGCAACTGCACCTCAGAAGAAAAAATAAGATTAGAAAGAATTTTAGGAATAAGCTTTACTCAAGATCAAGAATTTTCTTTTAGAGGAAGAAGAATAAAATTTGAGTTTTTAAATACAAATGAAATTGAAAGAATGGGCGATGCTGATCTTATAATATTTTTTGGTTGCAGAAATTTGTCAAAGTATTTAAATTACTTTGACGAAGGGAAAGCTTTTATAATGATTGGAAATGATGTTTGCGAGGAAAAAATTTTCAATATAAGTTTAAAAAGCGGGTTGGTTTCATCTTATAGTAAAATAAACTCAAATTCATTGGAACCATTCAGAATAGGAGAATATTTTGTTGATGTTCCAATAAGAATCTATAATAATAGTAATTTTTGGATAAAAGAAAATAGCCATTTATTAAATGTATGCATAGATAATAAAAGCTTGCCTTGCATAAAAATAGATAATCTTCCAGAAGAGTATCATATTGGTGATACAATAATAATCGATGGAACAAAAATTAAAATAAGAGATATAGATGCTGATTATTCTGACGAAAAAATATTTTCTGATATTTCTATAGTTGATAGAAATTATAATTTTTACTTATCAAATCCATATCCTGGAATAGAAGCAAATGAAAAAACAATATTAAAAACTACGAACGAATTCTCTTTTGCACAATGTAATTATTTGATTTCTAATTACGGAAATGGTAGAGCAGTATGGATAAAAAATTTTGAAGAAGAAAGAACTGATTTCGGTCAGCTGCTTAAAGCTATTATACTATGGGCATCTGAGGAAAGATTAAAAACAACCGAAAAAAAAATAAACAAAAATTTCATAAAAGTAGATTATTTTGTTTCAGGATTAATGGAATTTGAAAGCTTTGTCATAACTCTAAGAGCACAGTATGTATATTAGATGATTTTATGATAAAATGTATTTTATGCGGAAAAGATGCTGAAATAGATGTATTTTGTGAAGATTGCTGGCTAAAAAAACAAAATCTTTTTGAAATTAAAGACATAGAAGTAAAGGTTTGTAAAAATTGTGGATCTTTTCTTGAAAAAAACAAATGGAAAAGATATAAAAACTTAGAAAGTGGTTTAGAAAATATTGTTAAGAAAAATATTAAATCAAAAAATAGAATTGTAGAAACTGATATATTTTTAAGAAAAATAGGAAATAGATTTTGTGCAAACATAAAATGTAGAGGATATATAAGTCCTTGTAGGAAGGAAAAGATAGAAAGTAGGTCTATATTTATAAAAATTGAAAATTCTTTATGTGAAAATTGTAAAAAATTTTTAAGAATGGAATATAATTTTATAATACAAATAAGAACAAGGAAAAAAATAAATCTCGAGAATATAAATTTTGCAAAAATAGAAAAGGTAAAAAATGGGTATGATATTTATTTTATAAATAAAGATGATGCTGAAAAAATGATCAAAAGATTAAAACAATTTAAAATAAAAAGATCTTATAAACTAATTGGTGAAAAGCAAGGAAAAAAGATATACAAAATATTTTACTCGGTGAAAGATTATGAAAATAGAAAAAAATGGAACAGAAGAAGAGAGGGTAAGAATTCCTAAAGATAATGAAGTTTTTGGAGTAGTAGAATCAAAACTTGGAGGGAAAAGATTTTCAGTAAGATGTCAAGATGGTTTTGTAAGAATATGTAGAATTCCTGGAAGATTGAGTAGAGATCTTTGGATATCTGTTGGAGATGTAGTAATAGTTGTGCCTTGGGAAATTCAATCTAAGGAAAGGGGAGATATAGTTTGGAGTTATAAAAAATCACAAGTAGAATTCTTAAGAAGAAAAAACATATTGAAGGTATGACTATATTTTTGACTACAAAATTTTATAAATCATAACTTTTCAAACTTAAAACTTATTTCGATATCTTTAAATTTTATTTTGTCAAAAAAATCTTCGAAAGTGGTAAAAATTATTTCTTTCGCATTTACTCCTTTTTTGATCTCTTTTTCAAATTTTTTAAGGAATTCTGCATCTAAATAAAGAACAATCTTGTCCTTAACTTCTAGTCCTTTATTCTTTCTTTTATCCTGAACAATTCTTATTAATTCTTTAACAAGAGATTCTTCTTGCAAAACATTTCCTAAATCTATTTTACCCTTACTAAACTCTCTTCCTTTTTCTATGTTTGAAAATTCTATAACTCTTGAATTTAAAATAAGTTTTAGTTCTTCTTCAAAATCTTTACATGCCTTTTTAACCTTTTCGTTATCTGTTTGAATCATTATCTTATCCACAATCCATCTCAGCTTTATTCCTCTTTCCTTTTTTAATGAATTTGCAGTTTCTGCTATTTCTTTTATGATATTCATCTCTTCTTCAATTTGATTATTTAAAAGATTTTCATTTATCTCCGGCCAAGAAAATAAGTGAATGCTTTCATTCTTTTCAAAATCTCTGAAAAAGTCTTGATACATTGCTTCTGCTATAAATGGTAAAAATGGTGATAAGAGTCTTATAATAGTAAGTTGCGTTTCATATAGGGTTTGAAGTATTATCTCTTTATCCTTTCCTTCATACCCTTCTTTTACTTTATCTCTTATGATATGAATATACCATCTCGAAAAATCTTCTAAAATGAAATTTTCTAATATGTTCGATGCCTTAAAGAAATCGTAATCTTCAAGAAGCTTTGTTACACTATTTTTTACATTTTCCAATCTTGAGAGAAGCCATAAATTCAGGTTGTCATAATTCTCTATTTTCTTTTTAGTAAAATTGTTTAGGCTGAGATAAGTTTTTACATATCTATGGGTGTTATAAAATATATTCAACTTCCTTTTTATTTCTTCTAATGACCTAAAACCAAATCTTAAATTATCTTTTGGATCATGAGTTACATATAACCATCTTAAAGTATCTGCCCCTACCTTTTCTATTGCTTCATCAAGCCAAATAGCATTTCCTAAACTTTTATGCATTGGTCTTCCTATTTCGTCCAATATCTTTTCGTAAAATATTGCATTTTTATATGGTATTTTATTTGTTATTGTAAAACTCATTAGAAAAACAAAATAGAACCATAACTTTATTTGCTCTCTCATCTCGCAAACAAAATCTGCAGGATACCAATTTTTCCAATAATTTATATCTTCAAAATATTTCAATGTAGATAAAGCAACTATTCCAGCGTCTAACCAACAATCTCCAACATCTTTTATTCTTTCAATTTCTTTTCCACATTTTGAGCATCTTATTCTTACTTCATCTATCCACGGTCTGTGAAGTTCTTTTAGTTGATCTATTCCACTTATTGCTTTTTCTTCTAATTCTTTTTTTGAACCAATAACCTCTAAATTTCCACATTCGCATTTATAAAATGGTAATGGCAAACCATAATATCTTTTTCTTGAAATACACCAATCCTTCATATTATTAAGCCAATCTATCATCAAATCCTTTCCAAACGCTGGTTTCCATTTAATCTTTCTTACTTCTTTTATTAATTCAGGTCTCAGCTCATCCATTCTTATGAACCATTCATTTACTAACCTAAAAACCAATTCTTCCTTACATCTCCAGCATACAGGATATCTATGTAAGTAATTTTCTATTTTGAAAAGCATATTTCTTCTTTTTAAGTCTTCTATTATTAGTTCGTTAGCTTCTTTTGCATTCTTTCCTTCAAGCCATAAAAATCCGTTCTTGAAAACAGCATACTCATCTAATGGTGAAATCGCTGGCAAATTATTTTCTTTTCCTAATTCAAAGTCCTCTTCTCCGCATCCCGGAGCAATATGAACTATTCCTGTTCCTTCTTCTTCTTTAACATCTTTCCAGAAAATAACTTTATGAGGAAAATCTTGACCATAAAATTCTGGATATAAAGAAATATATTCCAAATCTTTAAGCTTTTTGCCTTCAAACTCTTCTAATATTTCGTAATCATTCAAAATCCTTTGTGCAGCAGCTTTTCCCAAATAAAGTATTTCATTATTTGCTCTTACCTTAACATAAATTAAAGAAGGGTTTACTGCAGCAGCAACATTAGAGCTTAAAGTCCATGGGGTTGTTGTCCAAACAAGCAAATATTCATTTTCTTTATCTTTTAACTTAAATTTTACATAAATTCCTGGATGAATAAGCTCTTTATAACTATCTAATAACTCATGTTGCGATAGAGAAGTACCACATCTTGGGCACCATGGCATTACCTTATAGCTTTCATAGAGCCACCCTTTCTCAAAACATTTTTTCAAAAAGAACCATATTGCTTCTATGTTTTTATCATCCATTGTATAATATGAATTTTCCCAGTCCATCCACTGGCCGAGCCTAATAGATTGTTGAGTTTGTATGTTAGAATATTTCATAACTCTTTTTTTGCATTCATTAACAAAATTTTCTATTCCAAATTTTTCTATATCCTTTTTTGTTTTGAAGCCAAGCTCTTTTTCAACTTCTACCTCAACCCATAAACCATGACAATCAAATCCATTTTGATATCTTTGGTCATAGCCTTTTAATGCCCAAAATCTTTGGAATAAATCTTTTATTGTTCTTCCCCAAGCATGATGCACCCCCATAGGATTATTTGCTGTTATCGGACCATCTAAAAAAGAGAATCTCTTTTTTCCTTTATTTTTATTTCTTAATTTTTCAAATATCTTTTTTTCTTCCCAAAATCTTAATATTTCTTTCTCTATTTTCTCTGGATTATAAAATGTGGAGTCTAACATAAAACATCACAAAATCTAAGTTATAAAAATTAAGATAAGAAAATTTTTATACCTTTTCTCTTTTTCTGACTTTTTAAAAAAATGAAAATTATGAAAGAAGTTGTTGTTCCACAAACAAAGCCTAGAATAATATATTCTTCTTTTTTATATCTTTCACCTTCATATGGTATTATTTCTACACTTTTTTCTTTTGGTATCGAGTCTTTTTCTTGATATATCTCAAATATTTTAATAGAGTTTTTTGCAAAGTTTTTTGCACTAACAAAGTAAGATAAAGCTGCTTTTAAATCTTTCTCTTCAAGGGTTTTGCCATATTCATAATAATTTAAAGCTAGTATTGGTATCATGCCTTTTCTCAATGCTTCGGATATGCTTTTGGATGCACTATTTTTAACTTCTGATAAAATTTCTTCTATTTGATTTGTATTGCTTTCTAAAATCATATTAACATCGATTTCTGATTTTGTTGAAATTAGCTTGAATAAACTTGAAGAATATTTTTCGTATTCTAAATATTCTTTTGCTTTTTCTAAAGAATTTTTTATATTAGTTACATCTATTCCCATTATACTTGCATATCCCATATAAGATACGATTTCTGAAATATCTTTTTCAATTATTGTCTTTAACTTAGAAAAATTGAACTCTATTTTTACTTCACTAAATTTGTTTGTCAAATAAAGCCAGTTTTCCACTGTTTTTGCCCTTTCTTGAGCATAACTTAAATATCTTATCGAATCTTCATATTTAGAATTATAAAATTGTTTCCATGCTTCTATTATATTATTTTCACAATCTGATAGCCTATCTTCAGATATAGATATTATTTCAATATCTGATATGCTATCCATTTTTTCTTTTTCTTTCTCTATCTTATCTGTTAAATTTATCAACAAAAGCTCTATATTTTTTAGTTTGTTTTCTATTACACTCTTTCTTCTATTACTTTCTAGAAAATCTAAAAGGTTTTCTATATAAGCAATTTCAATTCCAATAGAGAAGGAATGGCTAGAAGAAGAATAATATCTACCTTTCTCAAAAAGTTTTTTTGTTTCGTTTAACTTTTCTTTTTGTATATTTATTAAAGATCTTATCGAATTTTCTTCAGAATAATCTAAAACTATTTTTTTCATTCTTTTTTCTACATACTCTATTCTTTTTTCCACTTCTTCTATATATTTTTCAGCAATATCTTTCATTGCCTTTTTTACTTCTTCGTTTTCTTTAAATTCATGTTTTTTTGTTTTTATTTCAAAGCCCGTGAAATATTTAAAGGCATCTTTAACATTCTCTACTTCAATTATAGTTATGTTCCATTTTTCTTTGGCATAATTTGCAACATCTATGCCATTATAATTTCTTTGGCCTTTTGGTATCAAAAATAAAGAAAAGTTGTGAAGAGCTGCTGCATGCGCTTTTTGTAAAATCCCGCCAACAGGACCTATAGTTCCATCTATGTTTATTGTTCCGCTCATAATCACATTATTTTTTAAACTTAAGTTTAGCATTGCTGCTAATAATCCTACAGTCATTGCTGCCCCTGCTGATGGTCCGCCAACAATAGGAGCATTAGATTTTATTACAAAAAACAAGTCATAATCTTCTGGGTCTATATCTAATAATGAAGAAACAACCTCTCTTGCGATTCTTGCGCTAGATTGTGTATCCACTTCTGTTAAAGGCATTGTATCTATGAATATATGCCCATCCCCTTTTCTAACATATATATCCAATATCGCTAAAACTCCTCTTTCTTTTTCATTAATTTTTTCAATAGCAGGAAGATATAACCTAACATGCCTTTCATCAATTGTTTGTGGCTTTACAGTTGATAGAATTAAAATTATGAATATTGTAAACGAAATCAAAAACCTCTTCATAACTTATAATAATCGGACAAAAAATTAAAAATGTTTTAAATCTTTTTGCTTTTTATCTTTCCTATCTTCTTTTCCATCTCGTGTTTAATTTTTTTAATTGCTTCTTGGATTGAGAAAATTAGATTTTCTTCTGAAGCACTAGAGACAAAAATTCCAAAGTCACTAAAAACTCTCATTCTTGGAATATATATAGTTTTTCTTCCTTTATCTATCTTTTCTATGTATAGGAAAATGCTGCTTATCTTTAAACCCTTTCTTTTTGCTAAGTTTCGAAGTTCCTCATATATCTTTTCTCTTTCTTTTTCTGTTAACTCTTTTACATTAGATATTTGGATGTTTGTTTTCTCTTCTTTTATCACAAACAATTCCAAAATATCTTTTGGTGTTATTATTCCTATTGGCTTTTTATTTTCTGTTATTATTACATCTCCGTTTTTAATTATTTCTTCTAAAACATTTTTTACTAAGTGCCCTTTTTCCACAGAATAAGCTTTTTGCATCACGATCTTTGAAGAAAGGTCTCTCACAGGTATTATTTCTCCTACTCCTTCCTTGCTTTTCTTTTGCTTTTCTTTTGGCTTAAGTATAAGAACTAAATCAGAAACTCTAATTATTCCTATTAAATCTCCTTTTTTGGTGATTATAGGAACTCTTGAAACATTATTCTCTTTCATAATGTGTTTTATTTTTCCTATAGTAGAATCTTCATAAGCAGAAATAACCTTTGACATAACATCCTCTACTTTAACATTTTCTAATCTTTTATCATCTTTTATTGAAATAAGAAGATCGTTATCTGATATTACTCCTAAAAATTTTTCATTTTCAAAAACAGGAGAAGCCTTAACTCCGTTTTCCAAAATTATTTTTATTGTTTCTAACAAGCTTGTAGAAGATTCTATTTTTGGTGTATTTGTTCTCATTATGTTTTTTATTTTTGTTTTTTCAGGTTCTATATCTCTTATAACAATATCTTTAACAAAAACCATTCCTCTGAATCTCTTTCCGTCAAAAACTGGAAAAAAATGGCTTTTTTCTATTTTTCCAAGTATAGAAGTTACATAATCATTTAAATCAAATGTTGGTATGTCTTTTCTTACCAATTCTTTTACAACTATTTCATTTATATTTTTCATTTAGCATCTAACTTAACATCAAAAACTATAAGAACGAGTTTGTCTGCTGCCATTTCGATCTCTTTTTTATCTCTTCCTTGAATAATTATTTTTTCTCCAACAAGTCTTAAAGAATTCTCTTCTGCTCCTGTATTCGGACCTACTAACTCTATAATAGGAGCTTCGTTGCAAACTTCAAATTTCTTTAATTCTCCTCTCGTGTAATAATATTTTGTTAGTTTAAAGACCATATTAAAAGAAACTTTTGCAAATATTGCATTATCTGTTTCACTAGAATTATCAAATTTTATACATATTTTATTGTTTTTGTCCACAATATCTTTTATTTTTTCATCGTTATCTGAAGGTACATTCACAACCTCATATAAATTTGTATTAAATATATACTCGTTCCCTTCCACTATTATACTATTTAAAAACTTTTTCTGCTCTTTATAAAAAAATAAAATACTTGAAACAGATAGCACAAAAAATATTATAAAAATGTAAATGGGTTTAATCTTAAAGGGCATAATTAATTATATTATAAATAAAATTTAAATGTGAAAATAAAATGATAATATCTATTTCCGGAACCCCCGGAGTAGGAAAAACTAAAGTATCAAAAATGTTGGCTAAAAAGCTCAGACTAAAAATTGTACGATTAGATAAACTTATAAAAAAGTTTAATTTAATAGAGGGGTTTGACAAAAAGAGAAATGCTTTTATTGTAGATGAAAAAAACTTGAAAAAAATTAAAATCAACGGAAATTTTATAATAGATGGTCATCTTTCTCATTTTATTCCGAATGATTTAACCATAGTTTTAAGACTTGATCCTAAAAAATTAAGAGAAAGGTTAAAATCAAGAAAATGGAAAAAAGATAAGATAGAGGAAAATGTAATGGCTGAAACTCTTGATATAATATATACAGAGGCATTGAAATGCAAAAAGGAAAAAATAACAAAAAATGTGGTACAAATAGATACAACAAATAAATCAATAAATTCAATAGTTAAAAGAATTTTAAATATGTTGAAAGAAGAAAAATATAAAAGTGATGATGTTGATTGGTTAAGTAAATTAGAAAATGGGGAAATATTATGAAAAAAAGATTACCTCCGGAAGTATCAGCAAGAATTTTTGATAATGTATATATATGCAGAAATTGTGGGGCAAAAATAAGGGTAAAAAATCCTGAAAAAGCAAAATGCAGAAAGTGTGGATCTAAAAAATTAAGACCAAAAGCAAAAGAAAGAAGAGGGGTTTCTAAATAGTGGTTTTATGAAGGTTGAAGAGATATGGACTGAGAAATATAGGCCTAAAAAATTTAGTGAAATAGTTGGTCAAGAAGATACGGTAAAAAGATTGGAGGCTTTTGTTAAAAACAAATCTTTACCTCATTGTTTATTTTCAGGGCCCGCCGGAGTAGGAAAAACAACTACAGCATTAGTAATAGCAATGGAGCTTTTTGGTGACAAATGGCATCAAAACTTCTTGGAATTAAATGCTTCTGATGAAAGGGGAATAGATACTATAAGAACTAAAGTAAAGGATTTTGCAAGAACTGTCCCTCTTGAGATGGGTTTTAAAATAATATATTTAGATGAAGCTGATGCTCTCACAAGAGATGCCCAGCAAGCTTTGCGAAGAACAATGGAAAAATATGCTGAAATTACCAGGTTCATATTAGCATGCAACTATGTATCAAAAATAATTTTACCAATACAATCAAGAACAGCAATATTTAAATTTAAGCCTATAGAAGAAAAGGCTATGAAAAAATTCTTAGAAAAGATAGCAAAAAATGAAAAGCTAAATATTGAAGAAAATGTTTATGATGCAATATACGAAATAAGTGAAGGTGATATGAGAAGAGCAATAAACATATTGCAGACAGCAGCATCCTTAGGAAAAAAGATAACAGAAGAAACTATATATTCAGTGACTTCAAATCCAAACCCAGAAGATATAAAAAAGATGATATCTTTTGCATTAAACAAAAAATTTGATGATGCCAGAAAAATTTTATTAAAACTTTTGAGAGAAGATGGATTAAGCGGAGAAGATATTATAAAGGAAATACATAACCAAATATTTAAAATGGATATTAATGAAGAGAAAAAGGCGAAAATGTTAACATTAACAGGAGAGTGTGAATTTAGAATTTCTGAAGGATGCAATCCTCAAATTCAATTAGAGTCTCTAATTGCTCAATTTATGATTTAAGAACAAGTTATAGGAATTTAAAAATTTAAAGATGCCGGAGGTGGGATTCGAATTCGTGGATTTTTAGTTTAAAACTAAAAATCTCCCACGACCACTACGTTTCTTAGCTTTCATCATTCTTCAGAGCTCATGAAAAGCACATGAGCGTAGCACTCTTTGCTTGTTTAAAACAACCAGCTGAGCTACTCCGGCATCTTTTTATTCTTATTTTTAAAGAAATAAAAAATTTCATTCTTCTTTTATAGTTTTTAGTAAACGATCTTTATCTTTATAATACATCATTATATACTTCGCTACATCTCTTATAGATCTAACGTTTCTCTTTAAAAGCCAATCCAAAAGCTCTCTTCTTTGACTTATTTCTTTCTGAATTTCTCTGATGGATAATCCTTTTTCCATTGCAATCTTTTCTAACACCCAAGAATAACCTTTGAATTCTACCTTATCTTCAGAAGGAATCCAAGCAAAAGCTCTAACAGCATTTGCATGTCCTGTTGTTTTATCTATGTTCTGAATTTCCATAACCTCTTTTATTCTTCTTGCACTTTTCCCTTTTTCTCTTGCATGAACCATGATGATAACAATATCCAAAATCTCTATTAAGAAGGGAGAAAGCTCTATTGGTGGTGATTCTAATCTTTTTATAACATCTTCAAGACTTGCGGCATGCATTGTTGAAAATGATGGATGACCCGAGGCCATACCTTGAAACATAACATAGGCTTCCTTACCTCTTATCTCTCCTACTATTAGATAATCAGGATTTTGTCTGAAGCTTTCTCTTAAAAGATCATATAGAGATACTTCTCCTACTCCAGATCCACCGAAAGCTGGTCTTGCCACTCCGGGAATCCAATGCTCATGCGTCAACATTAATTCTCTTGTATCTTCGATTGAAACTATTTTTGCTTCTGGAGCAATAAAAAGAGATATTGCATTTAATAATGAAGTTTTTCCTGTTGAAGTACCTCCACATATTAAAATATTCTTTCTCGCCTCTATCACATACCACAAATAAGCCATTAATTCAGAGGACGCTGTTTTTAATGCTATTAGATCTATTGGCGAAAGAGGTTCTTCTCTAAACTTTCTTATTGAGAATGTTGGACCCCTTGTTGTTACATCTCCTGTAAGAGTTGCTTGTACTCTTGAGCCATCTGGAAGTGTACCATCAAGCAAAGGCTCTGCATAACTTATATATCTATCACATCTTTCAGCAAGCTTTACAACAAAATCTCTTAGTTTTTCTATGTTATCATATATTATGTTTGTTTTTATGCTTCCGAGCCTTTGATGCACAACAAATACAGGCAAATTTACACCATCTACACCAATATCTTCAATAAATGGATCATACATTAGAGGCTCTATTTCATTTAAACCAACAAAATCTCTATAAATATAATACATAAGCTTGAGATATTGCTCTTGGGTTATCTTTATTCCATACTGACTTATTAATTTTTGGACTTTTTCTTCTAGCATTTCTATTAAAACATTTCTTTCTTTTACAGCAGAAAGGCTTATATCTATTATCTGGATCAAACCCCTTTTAATTCTATTTAAAACCTCTTTTTCATATTCTGTTAAAATTGGCTCAATAACATTATAAATAATCTCATTTTTCATCGCATCTTTTCTTATTAAAGCATAGGCATATGGGTATATTAATGGGTATCTTATTGGTAATGTGTTAGGTATTACAGGCCTTCTAATAATTGATATGCTAAACTTTGGAAAATTTCTTTTTTCTCTTTTTTCTATCTTTTTTATTTCAGTTGTTGGCCTTAATTTTTTTAAAAGAAGAGATGCTCTTGTCTCTTTTATTTTGCTTTCTTTATCCCTTTCTGTTTTATTCTTTTTAGAAAATAATGAAAAGATTTTATTTATCATAAAAATCTTACTCTTCTAAACTTGGTCTGCTTTTCCTGCTTTTTCCTATCTTTACTATTCTTCTATGTCTTGCACACGAAGGACAAACATAAACCTTTCTTTTCAAAGGCATTACCTTTATCTCTTTTCTTAAAACAGGATCATTGATACCAAAGCTTCTATATACAGGAATTGTTTTGTATCTTGGCACTAACTTACCACAAAATCCACATATCACATTCTTTTCTTTTCCTCTTGTACTTGAATGCTTATATATTCTTTTATAAGGTGCTCCCATAAAACAAATTAATTGGTGTGGAATAATAAAAACTTTTAGAATGCTTCTGTACATATATTTGTTAGAAGATTTTCATTTACATATATAGGAATTTTTGCCCTAGAAGCTATTGCTATTCCGTCACTTGGTCTTATATCTATGGATACTGTTGAAAGATCCTTTTTTAGAACAAGATTAGCAAAATATGTATCATTCTCTAACCGTTCTATTTCCAAACGAGATGGAGATATTCCGAAGGTATTAAAAATCTCTATTATTATGTCGTGGGTCATTGGTCTTGATATATTTAGATTTTTTATAGCAATCTCTATCATCTCTCCCTGATTTCTTGTAGTATGAAAGCTGAATACATAACATCCATGACTTAAAAAAACTACTGCTGAATCTTCAACATATTGAATTCTATCTATTTTCATTTCAACATATTTTTCAAAATTTTTTCCTATAAAAAAGCTTAGAATAAGAAGAATGAGAAAACTAAAAATTATTACACCTAAAAATTTCACTATACTCTCTTTAATCATAATTTTATATAATTTCTCTTATTAATAAAATGTTATGGAATGTGTTTTTTGTGATATAGTAAAAGGAAAGCTTAATGCATATAAGGTATATGAAAGTGAAAATTATTTGGCATTCCTTGACATTAATCCGAGAAGTAAAGGTCATACACTTGTAATACCAAAAGAGCATTATTCATCAATATTAGAACTTCCTGAAGAGAAGATTTACGGCTTGTTTAATACTGTCAAAATTGTTGCTGAAAAGATTGTTAAAAATTTAAACGCAAGAGGAATTAATATATGCATAAATAATGGAAAGGAAGCTGGACAAGTGATTCCACATCTTCATGTCCATATAATACCTAGATATGGAGATGATAAAGGAGAAGCAATAGAGGTCTTTCTTCCTGTTAGAGAAGAATTAAGAAAAGAGTTTGATATTATATCCGAAAAATTGAAAACGGGATAAAAATGAGTAAAGAGAATGTTGAAAAGGCTATAAGAAAAATGGGTGTTGAATTAAGAGAAATGGAAGCAAGTGAAGTAATAATAAAAACAACAGGGTATCAAATAAAGATAACGAAGCCTGAAATTATAATAGCAAATATTCTAGGAAAAAAGGTTTATCAGATTTCTGGAGAAGAAACTATGGAAAATTTAGAGCCAAAAGAAGAAGATATAAAGATTGTTATGGAGAAGACTGGAAAAGATAGAGAAACTGTTGTTAATAAGCTGAGAGAATTGAATAATGATTTGGCAAAGGCTATTATAGAGCTAAAAGGAGCTTAAAAATATTTCTACTAAAAAACATTTTAATTATCTTTTTATTCAATATCAAGAAAATAATATTTGATGGTATCTGAAAAAATTATAAAAAATATAAAAAAGCTTAGACCAGATTCTACAGATGAAGATATAAAAAGAATGATAGAGATAGCAAAAGAGCACAAAATAAATGATCCTGAAAAGATAATTGAATTGTTTATTAGTGAAAAGATTGAAAAGGAAAAAAATATTGAAAAAGAAAAGTTAAAAGAATCTTGGTCTCAATTTCAAAGAGATTTGCAATACATAAAGAGGTTAGACTTACCAGAAGAGGAAAAGGTCAGAAGAAGAAAAGAAGCATACACAAATCATTTAAGAAGAATGAACCTGCTCAAATTGCCGGCAATACCGGAAAAATCTAATCTGCCCGTACCTTTAGATTATTATGATTTATCTGCTTCAAAAAAAGATAAAGAAAAATCAGAAAAAGAATCTTCTGAGGAAGTATTAGATAAAGAAAAATTAAGAGAATCTTGGTCTGAGTTTCAAAGAAGGTTGCAGACATTAAAAAATTTAGATATACCTGAAGAAAAAAAAGCAGAAATAAGAAAAGCACTATATGAGCAACATTTAGAAAGAATTGGAAAAAAAGAAAAACCTGAAGAAAAAAAACCAAGAGGATTGTGGTTAGGAAAAGTGCTTTGGCCTATTCATAAATTAGAACCAGAAGAAACAAGATTGTTAAGAGCAATACCTTGGGCAAAAAGAAGGCTTGATGGAATTGCGAGAACAAAAAATAGGGAGGTTATAATAAGGTATAGAAAAGAAAGGATGGAAAAGTTTGTAAAAGATAATAACCTCGAAGAAATGAAAAAGAAAGTTAAGGATTTAGAAAAAGAATTGAAAAAACTTGAAAAAGAGAGAAATGAAATAAGAGAAAGGATATTGCGAGGAGAACGTGGATTAGAAGCTGTTTTGGAATCCAAAGACAACGACCTAAAAAGAAAGCAAGAAGAGTATGAAAAAGAGAAAGGAGAATATTCTAAAAAATTAAAGGAACTTGAAAGGATTATGAAAGATGTAGATGAAGATGTTGCTGTTTTGAGAGAAATTTTGAGAGCCGAGTCACAAAAAGTTTTGGAAGAAACGTGTAAAAGATTTAATATAGTTTATTTAAGGGATGATATAAGAATATCATTAGAAAATTTTGCCGCTGCAGAAGCAGAGCATATGGCAAGGAATAATTATAGAACTTTATATCAATCTTTTTCTGGATGGTTTGTCAAAGAGATTTATAGACCAGTAAAGGGGGTTTCCTCATCAGCTTATGGTATTATAGAATATTCTTGGAATTTTCTTTTTGAGTTTATATTCTCTCCTGTTGTTACTGGTACATTATTGGTTTGGATATTATTCTCAATATTTATAAGATACGTCATGACCGGCCCTACTCTTGCTGTTCTTATTATAACGATAATAATTACTGTTATTATGTCTATTGGTAAAATTTGGTCAGAAGAATATGAAAAAATAGGTAATTGAAATGGCACCAATATTGATAGTATTATGTATTTTGGCTTTGGTGTTATGGCTTTTTGGAAGGGTTCCTGGGTTTAATAAAATGAAATTCATTGCTACATCTGTAATTTGTGGAATACTTATTGCTCTAGATACTATGATAATTCTTGCTTCCTTTGATATATACCCTGGATTTAATTTTATTTTTATTTGTAGTTGGTTGTTATCTATATTTTTCTTAACTGGTTTCTATATTTCAGGAGGACCTTCTGTAATATTTTCTATTTCTATTATTTGTATAATATTTGGATATACTTTTACTGGCCCTTATTCTGGATATGTAAAACACTATATTGAAGAAATAAAATCTCCTTTAAGAGTAGCTCTTAAAACATTTTCAATTTCTTTTAATGATATTATCCTTATGTTAACAAATCCTCAGGAATATATTCTAAAGAAGCAGCATGAAGCTTTAAATATAGAGGCAAAACAAACACAACCTAAAGGGGTGGAAATAAAAAATATTTTACCTTCTCCTGATCAAGTACCATATTATCAAAGATTCTTTGTTCAAGTTAGAATAGAAAATGAAGGAAGCATGAAAGCAGAAAATGTTTCAATATCTCTTTCTTGTGAACCTAATAAATGTGAAGGAAATTATAGTTATGTAGATATTAGTTTTATGCCGAACGAAGCTATTGTTCAGCAGTTCGGACCATTTATAGCAAAGGAAAAAAATCCAGGTAGAGAAGCAGAAGTTAAAGTTAAGTTGAATTATAATTATCATGCCTCATCTTCTTTAATAGTAGAGGTTATGAATGAAGAAGAAATAAAAAGAATGATGACTGATCCGATAAAGAAGTATGAGCTATTTAGAAATGTTGTTGCTGTTGGAAAAGCTTCACCTGGAATGATTTCTCTTAGTGTAGGCGAGCAGCCATTATTTAATGGAAGCACGCAAATTCTTACAGCTTCTATTATAAATAAAAGAATTGGCGAAAATGAATTTGTAGTTCTTTCCGAAGGCACTATATTAAAAATATCTCTTCCGAAAACAATAGGAAGTGAACTAAGTTGTATGGGTGAAAACTTTGAATGTGAAAACTCGACAAAAGATGAAAATGTAGAGATTGTTACTTGCAAAGTTAAAAAGGAAATAAGAATAGGTTCTCGAGAATCTAGTAAATATCCGGTAATATGTCAATTTATATCAGCTGACATAAAGCCAGAACAAGTAAGTAGAAGTGATGTTATAACTGCTTCTTTAAGTAAATATACTGTTGAAGTTAGTGTGGCAAAAGGTCCGATAATAATGCTCACAGCAACATGTGCAAAAGAGGAAGAAAGCTGTGAAAAATTGAATTGCTGTGGAATTTTGCAATGTTGTGAAGATAAAAAGTGTAGAATTGATTGCAAAAAAGTTGCTAATGAAACAGAAGAACCAAAAATAGGAGAAGAGAATTATTGTGAATGGAGAAAGAATAAATATCCAGATGATCCTATTAAATGGTGCCAAGAAGGTGAAGGAAATTGTAATCGTGGAGAATGCAGTATAACCATTGTAAAGGAAGGTACAGAAGAGCGTTTAGAATGCAGAACTGGTGTAAAAGGTATTATAAAAGAGAAAGAAATAGTATTAGACATAGGAATATGTTGCTTTGAAAATCAAGAAGATCAGGAATGCTTAGAAGCCTTTTGCAGAAGATCTCCGGAAAGTTGTAGATGAGTTTTATAGTAAATAAAGATTAAAAAAATGAAATTTAAGAATTTTTATTTTTCTTTTTTCTTATAGTCAATACACTTCTTGTATAAATAAAACGGAGGGTTAGGTGAATTGGTGGAATTGACTATATATGGAGGTAAATTAGATGGGGGATAAAGAAAATTATCATAAAAAAAACGATCATCGTTTTCTTTACTTAAATTTTCTGATGAATAAGTATTACATTTTGTAGGTATTTTAGTTTCTTCCTTATTATTATAACCTATAAGAAAAGCTAAACCTATACCTCCTAACATTAATAACTGTTATTCCAAATGTTTTTTGAATTCATCATTTTTTATTTCTTCCAAATTTCTTTTTATCGCTTCCTTTAATTTTTGCATTATATCAACATATTTGTTTTAATAAAAAACAAAAATAAAGAATTATCTTTCTTGTTTGTAAACAGGATAGAATAAAATATCATCGCCTTCTAGAATATATACTGGTTTGCCTTCTGCTGATCTCTCTGTTCTTAAATCCAATGAGGCTCTATAATCCTTCGGATATCCGGAGTTTCTATATATCGGATCTATTAACTTGAATGTTCCATTATATTTTCTTATAGAATCAAAACCTTCTAAAAGTTTGCTAAACCTTTCTGGATCAGATTCGTATATTGAAAACGCTATCTCATCTTTTCCATCTGTTGCTATTACATGAATTATATTTTCTTTTGCCCCATAAATGTTTCCCCCGGAAGTTACTTGTATAGTTTTTGGGTAATAAAATGTGCTCACTAGTTCGCTCATTGGTTTTACAGGTATAGTTTCTTCACACCTTCTTCCAAAGATTCCATATCCTATTCCTATTCCACTACCTATTAAAGCCAAAGACACTCCTGTAGCAATAGCTGCTTTTCTAAATCCATTACTCTTTATTATTTCTTTTATTTTTCTTTTTTTATTTTGCATATAAATCACCCTCTTATCGGAATCTCATCAAATTTTTATTGAAGGTATCTTTAAAACAAACTTCTTCATAAATTTTAAACTTTTCATAATTTATCACTACTAATAAGTAGATAATATATATTTAAATATTTTTTGGAAAAGAAAAATATATTTTATAGTATATGATTTATTTGAAAACAATTTAAAATTGGAAAACTAAATTAAAAACATGTTCAATAAAAAGAGATGCAAAAATTGTGGAAATATTGTTAAAGATGAATGGAGATTTTGTCCATATTGTGGAGAGGATTTGGAAAAAAATGATATATTTGAAAGGATAATGCCTCCTTTCAAAAAATTAAAAGATATTGAAAAAGAAATTGATGAAGAATTAAAAAGATTGGATAAAATGTTTAAGATTTCCTTTATGCCGATTAAAAGTATTAAGCCTAAGGGGAAGTTTAGCGGCATAAGTATTACAATAAAAACCGAATCTGGAAAAAAACCTAAAATTGATGTAAAAACATTCGGAGATTATAAAAAAATTGAGCCTGAAATAAGGAAAAGGCTTAAAGTCGGTGAAGATATACAAGAAAGAGAAGAAAAAATAAAACCGCCAAAAATTACAGAAGAACCGAAAACAGAGGTTATAACAAACAAAAATAAGCAAATAATAAAGATAAAGCTTCCTGGGGTAAAGAGTTTGGAAGATGTTGAAGTAAAAAAATTGGAGCAAAGTATTGAAATTAAAGCTTTTGCTGGTGATAAGCTTTATTTCAAGCTTTTACCTATTGTAGGAAGTATAACAAAAAAGGAATTTAAGGATGAAACACTTTTATTGGAAATTGAAAGATGATTTTATTTGTTTGATTTTCTTGACTTTTCCCTAATATATTCATAAATTGGTGCAGCAACATACTCTAAGAACGATCCTACGCCAATCCCTAAAGCAGCTGGAATAAATGCTTTGTAAACATTATCTAGATTAGAAGCTGAAATATAAAGTGGAGTAGTTAAAGTTAGTGAATCTCTAAAAAATCTTCCTACATCTCTTAAAGGAGAATAATAATCTTCTGAATCCTTTCATCATAATATTTTCCTAAATCCTATGCTATCAAACCAGCAGATAACATCCAAAGACCTTCATAAAGATTTCCTTTATAATTTCCGGAATAAGCTAATCTTAAAGCAGCTTCAGTTGGACCTAAAAGTATTAATGTTTCTCCTGCTTTTTTCAACCAATCATACCATCTTCCTTTAAATTTTTTATTTTTCATTTCTAAATTCTGAATAACAAAAAATGTCTTTGAAAAAATAAAATATATTTGAAAAATTCCTTTATTCTTATCTAAGATTTTTTATTCTTTTTTACATTTTACTCTAATATTTTCTTTCAAAATATTCAATCAGAGGGGCAAAAATGTATTCTATAGTTGTACCTATACCAACTCCGAAAATTTCGGGACGAAGTATATCGTATATATTTCTATTTTCCCCAAAAATATCATAACCTAACAGGTATAGAGTTGCCAAAACAGATGCATCTCTTACATTTCTCCCAAAAATCTTTACTTTTTCAGAAACAAGTTCTTTTCCAATTTTTTGCTTTGATTTTCTTTAGCATATTTTCCAATATCCCAAGCTAATAAACTCGCGGAAAAAAGTCCTATTGGAGAATATAGATCAGATTTTTCAATATTAACTCTTTCGGATAATTCATATAGAGTAGATGTAGGTATCAGTATGGCTAATGATCCTCCTATTTTTTCTAACCAATCGTACCATTTCCCATCAAACTTTTTTTCCATTTTTTATCTCTCATTTACAAAATTTTATTAATATTCATTACCGTTAAGTATTTAATATTTTTGTTTTTAAAGAATTTGTTTTAAATTGTCGAAAATTATTTTAAGAATTATTTAAAATCCTAAAATCGATCACAACATGAAATATTTTCGGAGCATAGCTTTTTACAATTCTTTTTTCCAATATTTCTGTTTCATAGCCATTTTCTTTTGCATATTTTTCTATTTTTCTTATAGGTATATCCCAAAGTTCTTCTTTCTTGTAGGTATTATGAAAATGAATAATCTTTTTTCCCTTCTTTGAAAGAAAAAGGAAAGCTGTTGGCAAAAAAATTTCTGTATTTTTTATGTACCCCATTATAACGCGATCAGCCACTCCCTTCAAATTTTTTGTGACATCCCTACAATCTCCCAGAACAGGATTTATATTTTTTATATTATTCAGAACGATATTTTCTTTTAAAAAATTAAATGCTATAGGATTTTTTTCTATTGCATAAATTAATTTTGGTTTAGAATATTTTGCAATACCTAAGGAAAAGTATCCTATGCCAGCAAACATATCAACAATTATTTCATTCTTTTCAACTGTCTTAACCAATCTATTTCTTTCATATAGATTTCCCTTAGAAAACATTATTCTAGAAACATCTATCTTATAAAGAATTCCGTGCTCTTTATGAATAGTTGTTGTATCGCTACCATACAAAATTTCTATTTTAGGTTTTCTAAACTCTCCTTCTACGCCCAAGATTTTTGCTATCGTCTTTATTCTTGGAAAATTTGATTTAATATAATTTACTATTTTTTTCTCATCTATCGAAAAATCTTTAGAAGGCTTAATTAGTGCTATATCTCCTATTATCTGAAACTTCATTTTTATCATTTTTAAATTTTTATTAAAATCATCTTATAAATATGCTCACAGAAGAACAAAAAAATAGATTGGAAAATGCTAGATTTAGAATTATAGGAAATCATTCTGCTATAAAGACATGCGAATGGACAAGAAAGGCTTTACGAGGAGAAGGATTTTGTTACAAACAAAAATTTTATGGAATTCAATCTCATAGATGCCTACAATTTACTCCTTCTCTCCAATTTTGCAATCATAAATGTCTATTTTGCTGGAGAGATACTAGCATAACCTCAAGTAGATGGAAAGGTTTTATAGATGATCCGAAATTTATATTAGAGGAAGCGATTAAAAAGCATAGAGAGATATTGCAAGGCTTTAAAGGAAATCCAAAAGTTGATTTAAAAAAGTTTCAAGAAGCTTTGCACCCAAATCAAATAGCTATATCTCTTGCTGGCGAACCAACAATGTATCCAAAGCTTCCTGAGCTTATAGATGAAACTAAAAGGATTGGAATGACATCTTTTCTTGTAACAAATGGAACATTTCCTAATATGTTAAAAAAGATCTTATCCCATCCTCCAACTCAATTATATATTACTTTGCCTGCTCCAGATGAAAAAATTTATAAGAAAACGTGCGTACCAATAATAAAGAATGGATGGAAAAGGATTAAAAAATCTTTATCTATGATAAAAGAATTTAGAAAAAAATGTAGGACTGTGATAAGATTAACATTAGTAAAAGATTTGAATTTTATTTATCCGGAAAAATATGCCGAGATAATAGAAGAAGCAAATCCTGAATATGTAGAAGTTAAAAGCTTTATGTCAGTAGGTTTTGCAAGAAAAAGAATTGAATATTCAAGAATGCCACTCCATGAAGAAATAAAAAGATTTTCTGAAGAGATTGAAAAACATAGTAATTACAAAATAATTGACGAAAAAAAGGATAGCAGAGTCGTTTTATTAAAATAAAAAAAAGAAAAAGATTAAAAATTTTTTATAATTTATTTCTTCTTTTTCTTCTTTTTTGCCATTTTTCTCACTCAATATTATTTAAATTATCACTAATATTTAAAGTTTTGGTTTTTCATCAAGATTATAACTTCCAAAATTTTCTATATTTTACATAAGATTTTTCTGCTTCATATATATATCTCAACAAACTTTCTTCATCCTTTGGCAATTTTGATAAAATTCTTGCAGCAGTTTCAACACCAATACCTCTTCCAGCTTGAACAATTGCATATTTTTTTCCATAAGTTATCATTAAAGATGCTGATCTTCTTAGCCTTTCTATCTCTTTTTTCTCTTCTTTTGTTAAATTTTTCTTTTTAAGAAGTTCTAAAGGATCTTTCTTGAATGAATAATCGTATATTCCAATCAATCTTGAATTGCATTTTGGACATGTAGGATATTCTTCTAGATCTTTAACCTCTATGCTAATAGAATAATCTTTACAATTCATGCAAACAATTCTAATTCTTGTTCTCGATAATCTTCTTTTGAAAGTTTCAAAAATCTCTTTTTCTGGCCTTTTTGGTTTTATTACATCAAAGAACAATCTTTCTAAACCAGCTTTTCCTAAAGGGCTTGTTTTTTTGTTTGATATAACAATTCTTATTTCCTTTCTTTTTATTTGATTTAGAATTTCCTCTGCTTTTTCAATATCCATTTTTTCTTTTAATATTGTGCGCATTGTTTCATTATATACAGGATATTCTCTATATTGGTTTATTATCTTATTTAAATTAACACTATCGATTGTTGTATTTGGTGAAATTATTCCAAATCTTTTGGCTATCTGAAAGAAATTCCATTTAAATAGTGCACTATCTTCCAAAGAAATTTCAATAACCTTTCTCAAATCTTTTGCGTTTAAAATAATTTTTATAATATCGTCTACTTTTGAAAATGTTTTTATTATTATTCTATAAGGATCTACTTTGGCATTAACTGATTCTCCTTTTGTCATAGCTAGCATAGAAGCTATGTATCTTCCTATAGTGTTGTTCACATTATTTCCAAAACAAGAATGTATTATTATAAAATCTTTGAAATTCTCTATGAAAATTGTTTCATGATCAGGAACTACAAAATCCTTTTGTTTCCATATTATTTTTATTATAGCTTTTGCTGCATGCTCATTAAGATTATAATTCCTGACTAGAAAATCTTTCAAAAGATTTTTATTTTCGCTTTCAATTTTTTTATGTATGAATTTTCTTAATCTTCCTACATTTTGTGCAACCTCAAAAGAAACTGGAATCAATTCACCTTCCCAAGCAGGTATTGCAGACTCTACATCTTCTATGTATTCTACATATACCTTATTATTTTCTATCTGAATTATTTTCCATGCACTTCCTGCACATATAAATGTGTTTCCTATTTCTCCATGCTCTAAAACAAAACTTTCATCTAAAAAACCTATGGTTTCATTTTTTGAAACATCAATAACAGAAAGCTTTTTTACATCAGGGATTGAAGAAAGATTAGAATAATAATATTCCCATCCTTTTCTGCTTCTTTTAATCTTTTTACCATCTTCTGAAATATAAATGAGTTTCATCTCATTAAGAAAATTTATCAGAGATATAAAATCTTCTTTATTCATATTTCTATATGGATATGCTTTTTTAATTGTTAAAAACACATCTTCTAAAGATATTTCATATTCGTCTAAGGTTATTCCAACAATTTGTGTTGCTAAGATATCTAATGCAAGTTCATGAATCTTTATTCCTTCTATCTTTCTTTCAATTGCATTTTTTACTATTATGCAAGATTCTAGCAAATCATCTTTATCACTTATTATAACTCCTTTACTTATCTCTCCTATCTTATGACCACTTCTTCCAAATCTTTGTAATAGTTTTGAAACCCTTCTAGGAGAAAAATATTGAATAACAAAATCTACTTCGCCTATGTCAATTCCAAGTTCTAAAGAAGAGGTTGCTATTAATGCCTTTAATTCGCCTTTTTTGAATGCATTTTCTGCTTTTATCCTCAAATTTTTTGATAAAGAGCCGTGATGAACATCAATTTGAAAATCTTTTTCCAATAATTTGAATCTGCTTCCTAAAATTTCTGCTGTTTCTCTTGTATTTGTAAATATTAAAGTTTTATTATGCTGGTTTATTAGCTCCTTTATTCTCAATATCCTTCCTTCAGTTTCGCTTTCCTTATATTTAGGTAACTCTATTTTTATTTCATATTTCTTTTCCATCTCTGCATTTATTATTTTTACATCGTTGCCCAAAAATTTAGCAACTTTATTAGGTTCACCTATTGTTGCTGAAAGAGCTATTCTCTGAAAATTTCCTGCTATTTTTTCTAATCTCTCTAAAAGAAGAGAAAGTTGTACACCTCTTTTATTTTCAACCAACTCATGAATTTCATCAATTATAACATATTTAACATTTTTTAGATGTTCTTTCATCCTTTTTCCAGGAAGTATTGCACATAATGTTTCTGGTGTTGTTATTAATATATGAGCAGGATATTCTCTTTGTTCGCTTCTTTCTTTTTTGCTTGTATCTCCATGCCTAACATCGATTTCTAATTCTAAATTATCTATCCACCAAAAGAGTCTCTCTAATAAATCTCTATTTAATGCTCTTAATGGTGTAATATATAATAAAGCTATTGGCTTCTCATTATTATTTTTAATTTTATCTAATAGTGGAAGCATGCAAGCTTCTGTTTTTCCAACTCCGGTTGGAGATATTATTAGTACATTCTTTCCTGAAAGAATTTCTGGTATTCCAAGCTTTTGTGGTGCTGTCGGCTCTAAAAAACCTTTTTTTCTTATAAGTTCTTGAAGCCTTTCGCTAAAAAGATTAAAAACCATTTACTCACCTAACCACAAAGCATCCAAACTATCTAAGAGCGTGCCATCAAGAAGATAAACATTTATTTTTCTTTTGTCTAATTTTTTTGCAATAGGGCCTATAAGATCCTGCTCATTTACTATTGTTGCTCCGCATAAATCATTAAATGCAGGCATAATAATTATTTCTCTTTTTTCATCCTTGTATATAAGCCAAACAGGTTCATAATAACTTGAAAAATTATCCGTGAGTTTTATAAAAGGATGGACATGACCAATGATGATATTTTTTTTAGATAATTTTTTGTTTAGTTTTTTGTGACCATGTGCCAAAACATATTTTCCAACAGTAAAAAATTTTCCTTCCGGTATTATAATCTCTTTTTCACTTTTTATAATATTTTCTATCCTACCATCATGATTTCCTTTTAATAAAATTATTTTTTCAAAGTTTATTTTTGATATAAATTTATTTATCTCCTTTTTTTCATATTTTAATGCTAATGGAATGTTGTGTTTCAAATCTCCTAATATTATTATATCTCTCGCTTTTGTAATCTTTTTAAGTCTATTTAACTTATTTGCCAAGTTTTCTGCTTGGGATGGTAAGAAAAATCCCTTTTTCTCGAGTTCGATAGATATGCCTAAATGAATGTCGCTTATTACCATATATCTCTTATTTTTTTGTTTCAAGATAAGGCATGGATAATTTTTTACAAAAGATATCATAAATGGGACCGCCCGGATTTGAACCGGGGTCTGGAGCTTTCTATCCGAAAGACCCAAGGCTCCGGTGCTAGACCAAGCTACACCACAGTCCCTTATTTTTATTTTGGTTCGATAAATTCTTCTAATTTAAATTTAAAATCTTCATCTTTTTTTATTTCTCCCCTGTTTTTTAGAACTTCTCTTGAAAGAAGAAAGAAAATTAAAGATATTGATTTTCTTCCTTTGTTATTGCACGGCAATATTATATCAATAAAAGATGTGCTATTAAAAGTATTACAGAGGCCTACTATAGGCACTCTAACCTTTAATCCTTCTTTAATTGCCTGCTTATCCAGAAATGGATCTGTAACAAGTAAAATATCAGGTTCTATAAAATTTTCAGAGTTTGGATTTGTAAGAGAGCCTGGCATAAACCTTCCTACAATAGCTTTAGCTCCTGTTAAAGAAGCAAATTTTTCTACCGGCCTTTTTATCTTTCTGCTGACCACGAGAATATTATTTTTTGTTGCCAAAAACTTTGCAATCATTTTTATCCTATCGTCAATCATTTTCAAATTCATTACTGCCAAACCATTTGAAAGGGTTTTATAAATAAATTTCTTCATGTCCTTTGTTTTGATTGTTGTACCTATATGTATTCCGCTTTGAAGATATTTTTCTCTAGAAACTAAAAGGTTTTCCTTTGTTTTCTTTTCCACTTTCTTTTCCTTTTTCTTTAACTCCTCTTCCATTATATCACCTTTTATATATTTTCTCTTATTTTTGGATTTTTTACTTCGTCCCAAATTCTTAATAATTCATTACATCTTGCTGAATCTATTCCTGTTACACTAAATTTTGCAGCATCTGCCAATAATGAAAGCTTTGCCTCGCTTGTACAAGATGTTTTTGTCGATCTGTGACTTACTACACTTATTATTCCATTTTTTCTTGAAAATTTTATTATTTCTAAGCACTCTGTTACTGTTCCAGCTTGGTTTGGCTTTATTATAACAGCATTTATACTATCTTTAAATCTTTTTAATCTTTCATAATTTGTAGCTATTATATCATCTCCGCATATCAATGAATTTGTTCTTCTTTTTAATTCTTTAAAACCTTTTTCATCAAATTCGCAAAGAGGGTCTTCAATATATCTCAACTTAAAATCTTTCGAAATTTTTAAAACATAATCTATTTGTTCCTCTCTAGAAAGCTCTTTATTTCTATAAACATATCTTCCATTTTTATAAATACTCGAAGCTGCAAAATCTATGCCTATATCTGAATTATACCTCTTTGCTATATTGCTAACTAACTCTAATGCATCTTCGTTAGAAATATTTGAAAGCCAAGCTGTTTCAGGATTTAAACCGTATAAAGCATTTTTTTCTCTTAACTCTTCTTTAACCTCATTCCATATATTTATTGCCTTTTTTATTATTTCTCTAATTGTTTTTCCTTTTGGAATAACTAGAAATTCCTGAATTTCTGGCCCATTTACAAAAGAATGTTTTCCACCACCTAAAACATTTACCAATAATTTCGGAAAATATCTTTTTTCATATTTATAATTAAACTCCATAACAAAAAATGCTAATGATAATGAAGTTGTTAAAATGGATCCAAGTTTATTTTCATATTTTTTGAGAAGAGAATCGAATTCTTTTTGAGAAAAGTCTCCTAAGAATTTGTTTTTTATTTTATTGAAATTTTTGATTGCTTTATCTGGAGAAATAATCTTTGCTTCAAAAGAGCTTTTGCTTATTCCTCCTGAGCTGCTTGCAGAAAATTTATCATTTATTAGAGCTTCTATTGTTTCTTGACCAAAAGAATTAAAAATTATTCTTAGTTTTATGTCTCTTACCTCTGTCATGCTTGATATCGCCTTTTGACTTTTAGTGGTATTAATCCTTTTTCAAACTCCAATTTAGCTACTTTTACTGGATCTGCGATCTTTGTTTTTACAAGAGGTTGTGCACCCGAGGCTAATTGTAAAGCTCTTGCTGCTATCATTCTTGCTATCTCGTATTTTGTATGTCGCATAACTTTATTTAATCTTTTAAATTTTAATAAAGTTTTATGAAAAAGATTTTGGCAATAATTCCGGCATATAATGAAGAAAAAACTATTGGAAATATCGTTAAGATAAGTAAAAGATACGTAGATGATGTTATTGTGATAAATGATGGCTCTACAGATAAAACAGAAGAAATAGCAAAAAAGGCTGGAGCAAAAGTTATAACACATAAAAAAAATAAAGGTCTTGGAAAAAGTTTGAGGGATGGTTTCAAATACGCTTTAAAAAATAATTTTGATATAATAATAACCTTAGATGCTGATGGTCAGCATAATCCAAAAGAAATACCTAAATTCATAGAAGCTATAAATGAAGGTTATGATTTTGTTCTCGGAGAAAGGGATTTATCAAAATATCCGCTTATTAAAAAAATTGGAAACCTTTTTCTAAATTTTATAACAAATATAATTACAGGTACAACCCTTAAAGATACAGAATCTGGATTCAGAGCTTATTCTAAAGAGGCTTTAAAAAAAATATTTCCTTATTTGAAGGCAAATAGATACGAAATAGCTTCTGAAATAATATTTGCTGTAGGATATTATAACATAAGGTATAAAAATATAAAAATATCATCCAAAATTTATGTGAAGGGGGTTACAATAAGAGATGGTATAAAGATATTTCTTTATATGCTAAAAAGAAGGGAGAAAAAGGGAATAAAAGATTATCTGAGCGATTTTAAATATGTTACAAAAAAATGGTTGAAGAGAATAATTTAAAAAAATTAAAAGAAATATTTTTAATGATAGTTATGCTAGAATATTTATTAAGAACCGGAATATTGTTTGGTTTACTTACAGGAATTTTTTTAGCAATTGGTTTTATTCTCGGTGGTTATGATGGTTTGCTCTTTTCATTGATTCTTTCATTCTTCTTAAATATTTTTTCTTATTATTATTCTGATAAGATTGTTTTAGGCATTTATAATGCTAAACCTCTGAAAAACAAAAAAATTGAAAGTATTTTAGAAAATCTTTCTAAAAAAGCTGAAATACCGAAACCTTCTCTTTATTTGGTTGAAACAGATATACCGAATGCATTCGCAACAGGAAGATCACCTAAGCATTCTGCAATTGCTGTAACTTCTGGATTAATTGAAAGATTGAATGATGAAGAGATTGAAGGCGTATTAGCACATGAAATAGCACATATAAAAAATAGGGATGTTTTGTTAGCTACTTTGGCTGCTGTATTTGCAAGCGCTATTGTATATATAGCTTATATGTTCAGGTTCTCTTATAAAAGAGAAAATTATTTAAGTGGTTTGCTTTTGATTATCTTTGCTCCTTTGATAGCAACAATTATAAGATTAGCGATTTCAAGAACAAGAGAGTATGCAGCTGACTATGGAAGTGCTATTATAACAAAAAATCCTTCTGGATTAATAAGAGCTTTAGAAAAAATAACTCAATATTCTAGAAGCAAATCTTTTCATGGAAATGCCGCAACCTCTCATTTATGGATTGTAAATCCTTTTAAAGGTGGTTTAGAGGATCTTTTCTCAACGCATCCAAGCGTAGAAAAAAGAATAGAAAGACTTAAAAATATAAAGTTATAGTTTATTTTTTGATAAAAATGGAAAAGAAAATAGGAATTTTGTTTTCAGTTGTTGGAATTGCTTTAGGATTTTTATCCTCTATTTTTACACAAATAACAAAATTTCCAGCCTTCAATCTTCTAATTGTTGTGATTGTAGTATTTATTTTAAGATTTTCTCTTGAAAGATTATTAAAAATTGAAAAAAAATCGTGGAATTGGTGGTTATCGAATGGTGTTTATCTTTTAATTCTTTTTTGGTTTATAACATGGACTATAATTTATAACATATGAATTTATATGAAAATAAAAATTTTGGGAAGTGGAAACGAAGTTGGAAGGTCGGGAATATTTCTATCCGAAAATAATTTTTCAATTCTATTAGATTATGGAGTGAAGCTTCAGCCAGAACCTCCTTCTTATCCTTTATTACCAGAAAACTATTGTGATGTGATTATAACGCATGCACATTTAGATCATAGTGGAGCTGTGCCAATATTGCGAAATAATAAAGCTTTTATGACTAAGGAAACTTTCAAGATATATTCTTTATTAATAAAAGATTTTGTAAAGGTTGGGACCATAGAAAAATATCCTATGCCTTTCACAAAACAAGATGTAAAAAAGTCTTTAAAGAATGTTGTTATAGTTGATAATAGATTTGATATTGGAAATGTGGAAATAAATTTGTTTGATGCAGGTCATATTCCTGGGTCTAGAAGTATTCTTTTAAGAATTGGTGATAAAAAGATTTTTTATACAGGAGATATAAAATTACTTCCTCAAAGATTAATTGATGGTTGCAAACTTCCTAATGAAGAGGTGGATTTACTAGTAATAGAGAGCACATATTCTTATAAAGAACATCCTGAAAGAAAGGAAGAAGAAGAATTATTAAAAGCAGAAATAGATGATGTTATAAATAAGAACGGAATTGTTTTATTGCCAACATTTGCTGTAGGAAGGGCTCAAGAAATTTTGCTCATCTTAAAAGATTATAAAGATTATATTGCACTAGATGGTATGGCAAAGGAAGCTACGAAAATAATAATGAATTATAATTTGAAATCTTCTGGATTATTAAAGAATATTTTTAAAAAGATAATGAAAGTAAAAAACAATAAGCAAAGAGAGAAACTTCTTAGAAAAAGAGAAAGAAATATAATAGTAACGACATCAGGAATGCTAAATGGTGGGCCAGTTATTCATTACATAAAAAAGATACATAAAGATAAAAATTCTAAGATTTTACTTACAGGTTTTCAAGTTGAAGGTACTCCTGGAGAAAAATTGTTAAAAACTTCTTTCTTCGAATACAAAGATATAAAATTAGAAGTTAATTGTAAGGTAAAAAAATTTGATTTCTCCTCACATGCAGGAAGAAATGAATTGATAGAAATAATAAAAAAATTAAATCCTAAAGCTGTGATTTGTGTACATGGAGATAAATGTGAAGAATTTTCAAAAAATATAGAAAAAGAATTTGGAATTAAATCTTATGCACCGGCAAATGGAGAAATAATAAAAGAGATTTAAATTTTTCTTAACTTAGAGTTAATAAAGCCCAAGCTCAACGGGCTAAGGGCCGGTAGTCAATAAGTAATACTTATTGACAGGTAAAGCTTAGCCTGGTTGAGCTTTGTTAAAGTTGACAAAGCTCCAGAAAGAGCGCCATGATAAGCGCGTATGTCTTATAAGGCAGCTAAGCAAACTGGAGGTCGAGAGTTCGAATCTCTCCCGGCCCATATGAAAATTGTTATAAAAATAGGGGGATCTTTAACATTTGATGAAAAAGGCCCGCGCATAGAATACATAAAAAAACTTATTGATGTGATAAAAGAAATAAAAGCAAATAATTTGATTATTGTTGTCGGAGGAGGAAAAATTGTTAGGTCTTATATAAAAGCATTGAAAGAATTTGGATTAAAAAATGAAGAAATAGAATGGGTTGCAATTGATTTGTTGAAAGCAAATGTAAGGCTTTTTTCTTTTCTTACAGGACTGCCTGCTTTATATAGTTTAGAAGAATTAAAAACAAAGCAAAAAGGAATCTTAGGAGGAATATTTCCTGGTAGAAGCACTGATGCAAATGCTGCGCTTGCTGCGGAATTAATTAATGCTGATGTTCTAATAAAAATGACTGATGTTGATGGAATATATACAAAAGATCCAAAGATATTCAAAGATGCTAAAAAAATAGAAAAAATATCTTTTGATGAAATAGAAAAATATGCTATTGAAGGTTCTCCTGGAACATATGGAATATTAGATAAACTTGCCATAGAAGTGATAAAAAGAAGTAAAATAAAAACCTTTGTAATAGATGGTAGAAATCCTGAAAATTTGCTTTATCTTCTCAAAGGAGAAAAAATAGGAACAGAAATAAGTGGTTAATATAAATTTTTGGGCTCGTGGTCTAGTGGCTATGACGTCTGCTTCACATGCAGAAGATCGCCGGTTCGAATCCGGCCGAGCCCATAAATTTTGGTTTTAATAAAATTTGAAGATTTGATAATAATTATGAAAAATTTTGCTATAGTTTTTGATTTTGATGGCGTCATCATAAATAGTATAGACGAATGCTACTATGTTGGGGTAGAGGCTTACAACAAGATTGGAGGAAATTTAAAAATTTGTAAAAAAACAAAAAATCTTTACAAAAAAGCGAGGCCTTATATAAGAATTACTGAAGATCATTTACCGACATTTTATATGATAGAAAAAGGTTTTTTTAATTCAAGGCTTTTAAAATCTATTAGAAAAAAGTTGAAAAAAAGGGAAAGGGAGTATGTTAAAAAATTTTATGAAATAAGAAAAGAGCTTCAGAAAAAAGATATAAAAAAATGGAGCCTAATGCATGAACCTTTTAACGACATTATAAAAATCATAAATAGAAACATTAAAAAGTGGAATATATTTATATCAACAACAAAAAATAAAGAAGCTGTAAAGATTCTTTTAAGAAGTATTGACTTGAATATTCCTTTTTCAAAAATATTTTCAAGAGAATTTTCTACTGATAAATCAGAGCATATAAAAGAAATATCTAAAAGGTATGGAATTGAAGAAAGAAATATAATCTTCATTGATGACAATTTAGAAAATTTAAAAAATATAAAAATAAAAACAAAAGCAATTCCTTTATTAGCAAGTTGGGGTTATGTAAATAAAGAAATTCTGAAAAATGCTAGAAAAAATAAAATAAAAATAATATATAAAAAAAGATTGGAGAAAGAAATTTTGAAAATAATAAATTCAAAAGTTTTTACTCTTCATAAAACCGTAACAATAGTTATTAGGAATGGTGATAGATTTCTACTAATAAAAAGGGCAAATAAGCCTGAAAAGAATTTTTGGGCTTTTCCAGGAGGTCATATAGAAAAAGGTGAAAGAATAAAAGATGCTGCAAAAAGAGAAGCTTTTGAAGAGGTTGGAAAAATTGTAATAAAAGGAAAACCTTTGTTTTCTTTTGTGCATGATGTTAAAATTTTTCATAGACATTTGTGTTACATATTTTTAGGCGAGATTTCAGGAAAGATAAGAGCTGGAGGAGATGCTAAGAAAATTGGATTTTTCACATTAGATCAAATGAAAAGAATGAATTTAACAAATTATACAATAATTATATTGAACAAACTCGCTGAGAAAGGATTTATCTAATACTCTCTCCAAACATTGCCGCACTTTTTACATTTAAAAAATTGTGTGGGTGGCTCATCTGCTGCTCTTGTTTGTTGAAGAAAATAATATGATTTTGTATTTCCACACTTCGGGCACATTTTTTCTGTCATAGGTAATGTTATTTTGTCTTCTTCTATAGTTATTGTCTTTTTAACTTCCTGCTCCTTCACAAACTTTAGCTCAGATGATTTGAAACTTATTTTTTCTTTATAATTGCATTTTGAACATTTCAAAAAAATTTCTTTATTTTCTTTCTTTGGTACTAGCAAAGAGTTACATTTCTTACAAAACTTCATTTCATCACCTTAAATCCTTATAATTGAGTATTATAAATTTTTTAAATCTTTCTCTTAAGCTAATTTTATGTTATTAGTCTCTGCTCCAGGAAAGGTTCATTTTATCGGAGAGCATGCCGTTGTTTATGGAGAGCCTGCAATAATTTCTTCTATCGGATTGAGAACTTATGTAAAAATAGATTTTTCTAAGAATATATCTTTTGTAGATATGGAATGGCCGGATATATCAAACTCTTGGAGTGTTGAAAATGTTTTGGAAATTACAGAAAAGTGTGAAGAGCTTTGGAATCATGATAAAAGCAGTGGAGACTTTTCAAAGCTTTTCAGCTTTATTAAAGCAAATGGCTATGAATTTTATAGAGCCTCTATTATTGGAATTGCAATTAAGGCTCTAAATATTAAAGAAGGTTTTTCAATAGAAGTTAAAAGCGAAATTCCTACTGGCTCTGGCTTAGGCTCTTCTGCCTCTAGAGCTGTTGCGATAACAAAAGCTATTGCAGAATTATTTGAAAAAAACATATCCCTAGAAAAATTGAATGAAATAGCTTTTAATCAAGAAAAAATAATTCATGGCAATCCGAGTGGAGGAGATAACACAGCTTGTTGCTATGGAGGAATATTATGGTTCAGAAAATCTTCCCCTAAAAATGAAATAATATCTTTAAAAGATGAAATTCCATACAAATTAGAAAATTTTTTTCTGGTTTACACAAAAAAACCAGAAAAAACTACTGGAGAACTTGTGCAAATGGTTGCGAAATTGGACGAAAAATATAGAGAAAAGAGGATTAAAGAGATTGGAAATTTAACAATTAAAATGAGAGAAGCTTTAAAAGAAAGAGATTTTGAAAAGGTAAAAAATATTATTAATCTTGCGCAAAAAAATTTAGAAGAACTAAAGGTTTCTTGTGATGAAATAGATAAGCTTTGTGAAAATGTGAGAAAAATAGGAGGTGCTGCAAAATTATGCGGAGCTGGAGGAGGAGGAATTGTTTTGTGTTATCACGAAGATAAGCAAAAACTTATTAATCTAATAAAAAACCTTAGATATAAATTTTGGGATGTTGATTTAGGAGTTGAGGGAGTAAAGATAGAAAACCGAAACTCAGAAAAATGAAATTTTATTTAAAAGATTAAAAAAGAAATTTAAAAATTATGAAAACGTCTAAGAGAAAATTTGAACATATAAAAATATGTTTGAAAAATAATGTGGAGATTGGTTCTACACGATTAAATGAAATAAATTTTTATGGTTTCGAGGATGTTGATTTTATACATAAATCATTACCAGAAATAAATTTTGATGAAATAGATACAAGCATAAATTTTTTTGGGAAGGAATTAAATGCACCAATAATAATATCTGGCATGACAGGTGGGACAAAAATTGCTGAGAAAATAAATAAAAACCTTGCAATTGCTGCAGAGAGTTGTAAAATCGCTTTTGGGGTTGGCTCGCAAAGAGCTGCTATAGAAAATCCGAAATTAATAAAAACTTATTATGTTAGAGATGTGGCTCCAAATATATTTCTTATAGCAAATCTTGGTGCTATCCAATTAAATTATGGTTACAGTACAGAAGAAATAAAAAAAGCTGTTGAGATGATAAAAGCTGATGCTTTGGCATTGCATTTAAATGCATTACAAGAAGTATTTCAGCCTGAAGGAGATAGAAATTGGAAAGGGTGTTTAAAAAAGATTGAGCATATTTGTGAGCATGTCAATTTTCCAATAATAGTGAAAGAAACAGGAGCTGGGATAAACAGAGAAATTGCAAAAATGATAGAAAAAGCGAAAGCTTCTGCAATAGATATTTCTGGTTATGGAGGGACATCATGGTCTTTAATAGAGAGCAAAAGGAGATCTGGTATGGAAAAAAATCCTCTAATAAATTGGGGCATACCTACGGCAATAAGTTTAATAGAATGTGTAGAATCTGTTAAAATACCTATAATAGCATCCGGAGGAATAAGAAATGGTCTTGATATTGCAAAATGTATAGCTGTAGGAGCTTCATCTGTTGGTATTGCTTTACCCTTTTTAAAACCTGCAACAAAAAGTTATAAATTAGTGAAAAAAGAGATTGAAAAAATTGTTAAAGAATTAAAAATGGCTATGTTTCTTGTTGGAGCAAAAAATATAAAGGAATTGAGAAAGGTGCCTATTGTTATTACTGGAAAAACAAGGGAGTGGGCAGAGGTTAGAGGAATTGATATAAAAAGATTTGCAAAAAGGAAAAAAACATAAATTTTTATTGATCTTTATTTTTCTTAATATTTGTAGTTCTTTTCATAACTCTTGTAATATATCCGGAAATCTTATTTCTCATCCTTTTTGTTAGACCTAAGTTTAGTTGAGAAATAATTATCTTATTTTTCTCAAAATCTGTTGTAAATTGATTTTTCTTAATGAGATCGAATGCATTTATTTTTATATCTCTTGTTCTTATTCTTCCCATAAAAATCATTAAATTGTTTTAACTAATTTTAAATTTATGGGAAATGAGATTAATCCAAAAGCTCATGTCGTTTTAACACCTATCGGATATTTTGCTTTTGATGATAACAAAAAAATAATATTATATAAAGATTTTAATACCAATAAAAAAGCTTTTGTACAGAATATAGAAAAGATGGGTTATGTTGTTTCCGAAGATGAATTTGCTAAAAAAGTATATAGAGAAAATTTTAGGGAATTGGCTAAGGAATTGAAAATATCAGAAAGTGATGAAGAATTAAATAAGATTTTAATAAATTTTGGAATATCTTTTAGCAAGAAAAGAATGAGAATAAGCAGAGATAAAATAGTGATAAAAATTTTTGATCTTTCAGAATCTTTTGAAAAAGCCATCGCTCCTATAAGAGAAAGATTTAAAGAAATTATATGGCTATTGAGACCTGGAGCTAAATTAAATGATGAAGAAATAAATAAAATATTAAATGAAATTGAGAAAGAGGTAATTTTAAAAGAAAAAGATGGGAACGAGTTAAAAATAGTTTTGAAAACAGGAGAAACAATAAAAAACCTTATTTCTATGAAAGATTCTCTTCGCGACTATTCAAAAAAAGAAGTAAAAAATATAGCCCCTAATTTGTCATTTATTGCTGGTGAGGATGTTGCATTGATGTTGCTTTCTCTCGCCGGCTCTTTGGAAAATCTTTCTAAGATGGCATCCTCAACTATTCAGCTTCTAGGAAGTGAAAAGGCTTTGTTTAGACATTTAAAAAGCAGAGGAAAGGCAAAGCCGCCTAAGTACGGAGTAATTTACAATTGTAAATATGTAAAAAATGCTCCTAAAGAGATGAGGGGAAAGATTGCTAGAATTGTTGCATCAAAAATATCTCTTGCAGCAAAGATTGATTTTTATTCAGGAAGAGACGAAAAGGAAAAACTAAAAAAAGAATTAGAAGAAGAGATTGAAAAAATTTTAAGATAAAATTTATGAATTTTGTAAATTGTTTTTTATAAAATTGAAACAAGTAAATATTATGAAAGAAATCTTCAATAATATTTTTTTAGATGAAAATAATAAACTTTATACAAAATGTAATGATACTTATGTAGAATGGGATCCGTACAGAAGCAAGCTTGCCGCAGCAATAATTAATGGTCTTAAAACAATGCCGATAAAACCAGAATCTAAAATTCTTTATTTGGGTGTTTCTACAGGCACAACATGCTCTCATATTTCAGATATCATTGGGAATAAAGGAATAATTTATGGAGTTGAATTTTCTGAAAGGGTTTTTTATCAGTTTTTAGAACTTGTTGAAAAAAGAAATAATATTGTGCCTATACTTGCAGATGCAAGAAAATATGAAGAATATTATTGGGTTGAGATGGTTGATATTGTTTATTGCGATTTAGCTCAGCCAGATGAAATAGAAATAGCAATAAGAAATTCTAATATTTTTTTAAAGAAAAACGGTTATCTTATGATTGCCATAAAAGCAAGAAGCATTGACGTGACAAAAGATCCTAAGGAAATATTTGAAGATAGCATAAAAAAATTAAAAAATTCTGGATTTGAAATAAAAGAAGTTATAATCTTAGAGCCATATGAAGAAGGCCATGCAATGGTAATATCACAAAAAATATCATAGTTTATTTTTCGACAAAATCTCTACCATCTTCTCTTTAAATAGATCAAATTCATCTTTTTTTATTGAGCCTGCGGCAGCTAATTTATGGCCTCCTGTAATAGCTGTTTTAAAATCTTTACTCGCTTCTTTCAAAATTTTCTCCACATCTACATTTCCGCTCTGATTTCTTACAGAAAATTTTACATTATTATTAACAATCTCCCAGACAAAAACTATTTTCTTAGGGTATAACTCAGAAAGTTTTGTTGATATTATCGATCTTAAATTGTATTCTGACTTAATCTCATAAAATATTATATCTCCAACTTCCTTTATTTCGCTTTTTATTTTTATCATTATCGCGTCAATTTCTTTCTGAACCTTTTCATGATAATTTAAAAATTCTCTATTATTTTCTATTTCTTCTACTGTTTCTGCTATTTCCAATGTCTTAACAATTCTTTCGCATGAAATTCCATAAACCTTTAGAGAAGTTATAATATCGCTAACCCTTTTGAAAGATGAATTAAAGAATGCTTTATTTATATCCTCTTCATTACCAAAATATTTTTCATATATATTTCTTCCTTCAAAGATAAGATCCATAGAATCCTTTATATTGTAATCTCCTGCTATTCCGATTAAAGCTATCCATAGATATTTACTCATATCAGATATTTTAGAAAGAAGCTTATAAGTAAGATAAGATGCTGATTGGTAAACATTATTATTAAACAGTGGGTTATAGTGAATAGTTTTTTTAGAGTTTATATTATTCGATATTTGATGATGGTCTATAACTAATATTTCACATATTCTTTCTAAGCTCTTAATAATCCTTTTTTCTTGGTCTATCGCGAGATCTAGAAATATTATTTTTGTAGGTAATGAAAGCTTTACTCTCTGAACCAATGTTTTTGTTGGCGGCATTGGCTGACTTATTATAAAATCGGAGCCTCTTTTTATCTTTTCTATTAAAAAAAGGTCTAATAAAGCACAACTTGCTATTCCGTCAGCATCATTATGGAATATAGTAATGATTCCATCTTTTGGTGTGACATTATTCAAAAAATCTATCGCCCTTTTTTCTATTTCTGATTTAATTACCATGTTTTTATTAATTAAAAGAAAAGTTTAAGATAATTAAAAATTGTTAAATTTTACAATTTTTTAGTGGTTAAATTTTTTAATTGTTTTGTAGGATCATTTTAGGTTAAAGATATTTAAAAATGTTACTATATAATAGTAAAATATATAAAAATGATTATCATAATGTGGTAAAATGTCTTTCAAGGAAAAATTAAAAGATTATGCAGGAGATTTTGTTAGGGTTGGTGGTGCACTTGGCATGATTGCAACTTCTATAAATAATTACTATAAAATCTCTCCTTTGCCAACAGAAATTGTAGCAGATTATATGAAAAATTTTACTGGCAATATTTCATTATGGCTCAGTTTCTATGGATTGGGTGAGGTTATTAATTTTTATAATGAAACTAAATCTCTGAAAGAAAAAAATGAAAATCTAAAAATTCCTGATATCATTGAAGATGTTGGAAAGATTATGAAGCTCTTTCCTATAGCATCTTTTCCAATAGCTTATGCAACAGATGGAGATTTTTTAAAATCTATAATATTACCATCAACTGAGTGTATAATAGGATATGGACTTGAATATTTAGGAAAAACCCTAAAAGCATTTCGCGGTGATATCGGTTAACATATAAATAATAAGAAGAAAGTAAGTTAAACAATTATCTGCTAATTTATATCTTAAGACTTCAAGTTGCTAAAAAGCTTTTATTTATTAATAGATATTGATTTTTATGGAAAGAATAACTACCGGTATTATAGGTTTGGATAAATATGTGGGTGGTGGTTATCCAAAAAATTCCGTGATTCTTATTTCAGGCGGTCCTGGAACAGCTAAAACAACTTTTTCTTTACAGTATATTTATAAAGGAGCAAATATCAGTGAAAATGGAGTTTATATTTCTTTTGAACAAGAACCGAAAGATCTTAAAGAATCTGTAAAAGAGTTTTGTATGGATTTTTATAAATTGGAAAAAAAGAAAAAGTAATTATTTTGAGGTTAAAGAATTTTAACGATATAACAGATATTTTGAAGATTATTGAAGAGAACGTAAAAAAAATCAAAGCTAAAAGACTTGTTATTGATTCGTTATCCTCTATAGAAATATTTGCTTCTACATTTAATTCAATGATAAAAGATTTACCACGAGGTATAATTGGAAAACATATTGGATTTTATCCACCACCAGAAATGATTATAAGAAGGTTAATGTATACGGTTATTGATTACTTAAAGGGTTTAGATGTAACAACACTTTTAGTTTCTGAATCACAAAATACTGAGTATTCTAGGTATGGTGTGGCTGAATTTATAGTAGACGGTATAATAACACTTCATTATCTTGGTATAGGGTCAAGAAATTTCAGAAGCTTGAAAATAGTAAAATTGAGAAGAACCAAACATGAAGAGGATTTCATACCGTTTGAAATAACTAAAAGGGGGATAGAAATTAAAGAAAAGGAAAAATTTAAAATATAGGGTTTTAATTACTTATTATGTTTAAAGTTATATTGGAATTGTTAGCTCACAAACAATTTAGATTAGAAGAAGGGTATATAACTCTTTTCGACCAATACGGATTAATGATTCCTGTTATTACATTAGTTGAAATTCAGAAAATTCTTGAAAAAAACGGAAAAGAAAATATTCTTTACTATGGTGCCAAAAGATCAGGTTCAGAATGGATAAAAAGAATATTTAAACTATATAAAATGGATACTATCGAAGATCAAGTAAATTGGGGTGAAAAAACATTTACACTCTCAGGAAATGGTAAAATGAAAGTGGTTGAGTGGGACATTAAGAAATGTAAGATGATATATAGAGTATATGAGAGTGCTATTTCAAAGATATATGGTAAAACAAATCACCCTGTAGACCAAATACCTAGAGGTTGGTTTGCAGGGGCTTCGTGCGTATTTTTTAATAAAGATGTTGATGCAGTTGAAACAAAATGTTTAGCAATGGGAGATGATTTTTGCGAGTTTCTAGTTCAGCCGAGAAACAAATTCGATTTAAAAATTAAATACATTAAAAAGCAGCTATCACCTATTTAGCTTCCAGTATTGCTCTCTTTCTATAAATTTTGTAAGTAAAAAATTAAGAGACTCTGAAAAACCACTAACATTAACACTTTTGACTTTGTTTTCGTATAAACTAACCATTCTTATATAATTTTTTGCTCTATTTAAAAATATGGGTTCTAGCTTCTTTAGTTTTAGTAAAGCCTCTTCTTTACCTAATTCATCTTCTGTTATTATGCCTTTTCTCAAAGCGAACGATATTAACGGGCATGACATATCGCGCTCCTCAAACTCTCTTGGGTAAGTGTTAAGCATATTACCTATATGTGCTATTTTCTGAGCCAAAAGGAATATCACCCTTATATTACTTATGTCTTTCATATCAAATTTGGGAGAACACATCAGATCCATATCACAATGCAAAATAACCATACAACCGTGTGGTGGAAAGATATTCATTTCTATAGAATTATCTATCCTATAAGTATTTACTAGAAAACTATATTTCATTGATATTAAAATTTGTTTTAAGTCGAAAAAAAATATCTTTTCTATATCTCTAAATCTCGGGTATTTTTTTATAGATGTTATACAATCTTCCCATATTTTTCTTGCTACTTCAAGATACGGATTTTTTTGCTTATTTTTAAAATTCCATGGTATTTGCATAAATTTTTTTAATAAATTATAATCAATCATTTTAGGATTGTCAGATAAATCATCGCCTAGAACATCAAATATAGTCAGTTTTGTTTTATCTTCTGCTAATTTATCTTTCATTTTTATGTCTATGCAAGGTAGATAAACGTTACTATATATATTATAGAGCCAATTAAACAAAAAATCTGCGTTCCTATGACCTACCGATTTGTACATCTCTATAGCATCTTTGAGATTCATATTCATCTGTTTTTTTTAAATAATAAATGTTCATTGTCTTTAAAAAAGATTTAACGAATGAAAAAAAGGTCTCATTCCAAATATATATGCCCAAAAATTCTTGTCCATATCCAAGGATCTTCTGTTCTTGCTTCTGATTTAAACCTTATCATTAGATCTAGCTTAGCATCAAGTTCATCTGCTAAATGAATTGCCATCGCTTCTG